>Ga0268299_1000423_pt1 | contig 136350 bp, 134 predicted proteins | sample NOBtaG_FD_193484 | JGI IMG/M metagenome (GOLD analysis project Ga0268299, IMG submission 193484) | Activated sludge microbial communities from bioreactor in Nijmegen, Gelderland, Netherland - NOB reactor | ecosystem: Engineered > Bioreactor > Aerobic > Activated sludge | place: Netherlands...
TGTTTCTGTAATGTTTTATAGAGAAATATCATTAGAACGATTTTACGCCCGCCTCGAGAGGCGACAATGGTGGTCGCTTTGGAATGTAGTTGGTCTGGATCAGACCCTAATCTGGCGGAGAAGGCGGGATTCGAACCCGCGGTACGGTTTGAGCCGTACACACGCTTTCCAGGCGTGCACCTTCAACCACTCGGTCACTTCTCCGTTAAAACATTCCGGCAAATAATATTTTGCGTCATGATGGGCGGGCAAGGATAAACCAGAAAGTGGTTTTGAGCAACTTTCCCGCCGTTGCTTTTTCATGCCAATCGATCACTGCGTATGTTGTATGCCAATCGTGCTGTTTGCTGCAGTGACATCGAGCTGTATCGAGTAATGATCGTTAATCCGGACAAATCGGCCGTTACCGGCAGCGATGCTGTAAGCGGTTGATGGTTCACACTGGCGTTCTTTCATCTCATTTTTTGGAATATTCTCGCACATCAACCGGTAGAATTGCTGCGCCATATCCACTTCATATTCAGGAATCGGCTCATCGCCTCCGGCAGTCTTGACGCGGCCGCCGCTCAAACTGCGGTGGTAGGTAATCCGATGCAAATCCGTGTTGTCTTCTATTTCTATTCTGAAAATGGTTCTGCGACTGTTTTGCAGCTCACCCTGTTTGGTGAATAGCCGGCTGTTAATTTCGGTGTAGCCCTGCGCTGTGAGAATGCCGGCAATTTGATCAAACGGCGTTGCAAGAGAGATGCCCGAAATTTCGATATGTCTGAATGAATCATCGTTACTGTTTTCGGATTTTGCTGCGATTGCCGCAGTTGAAATCAACACGCATGTAAGGCTGAGGCATGCGATCCAGCGCAGTGCAGCGTTTCCGGATCGGACTGAAAAATTGGGTCGTTTTATCATGGGAATATCACCTCCGTCAGATTTTCGGTAAAGTGACGCCGCTCTGGCCCTGATATTTGCCGCCGCGGTCTTTGTAGGATGTTTCGCAGACTTCGTCCGCTTCGAAGAAGATAACCTGGGCGACGCCTTCGTTGGCGTAGATTTTCGCGGGCAACGGTGTCGTATTGGAAAACTCCAGTGTAACATAGCCTTCCCATTCGGGTTCAAAAGGTGTGACATTGACGATAATGCCGCATCGCGCATACGTCGATTTGCCCAGGCAGATAGTCAGGATGTTGCGCGGAATACGGAAATATTCGACCGTGCGCGCCAGCGCAAATGAATTGGGTGGAATAATGCAGACATCATTTTTGACGTCGACAAATGAATTTGAATCAAAATTCTTGGGATCAACAATGGTGGTGTTGATGTTGGTGAATAATTTGAATTCATCCGAGCAGCGTATATCGTAGCCATAGCTCGATGTGCCGTAAGAGACAATGCGCTGATTGTCCCTGTAGCGGATCTGGTCTGGCTCAAATGGTTCGATCATGCCATGTTCAAGCGCCATGCGTCGTATCCATTTGTCTGATTTGATGGTCATCAGTCATCTTCCATAATGATCTTGGCGAATACCGCTGAGTGATCCTCGGCTGATTCGGCCACTTTTACCGCAATTTTGCGCGCAATCAGCCGGTAGGTCTGCGCAATTTGGCTGTCAGGCTCGGCGATGACGCTGGGTCTGCCGCTGTCCGTGTGTTCGCGGATTCTAATATCCAGCGGCAGCGCGCCAAGGAAGTCGACCTGATAATCGCGGCACATTTTTTCACCGCCGCCAGTACCGAAAATCGGTTCCGTATGACCGCATTTGGAGCAGGTGTGCGTGCTCATGTTTTCCACAATGCCGAAAATCGGGATGCCGACTTTCTCAAACATTTTGAGCCCCTTGCGTGCGTCGAGCAGGGCAATGTCCTGCGGCGTGGTGACGATGACCGCGCCGGTTACGGGTATTTTCTGCGCCAGCGTGAGCTGAATATCGCCGGTGCCGGGCGGCATGTCAACAATCAGATAATCCAGGTCTTTCCAGTTGGTGTCATGCAGCAACTGCTGCAAGGCCTGGGTGACCATTGGTCCGCGCCATACCATCGGCGTTTCGGTATCGATCAGCAGCCCGATGGACATGGCCTGTATGCCATGCGCTATCACGGGTTCCATCGATTTGCCGTCGAGCGATTCGGGTTTCTCTGTGATACCGAGCATTTGCGGCTGCGACGGACCGTAAATATCGGCGTCCAGAATACCCACATTGGCGCCTTCGGCGGCAAGCGCGAGCGCCAGATTGACCGCGGTTGCCGACTTGCCGACGCCGCCTTTGCCTGAAGCCACGGCGATAATATTCTTGATACCGGGTATCAGCTTGACGCCGCCCTGCACACCGTGCGGCACGATTCTGCTGCTCACGGTGACATTGATCCTGCCGATCCCGCTGATTGCCTGCAGGGCCGTGGTGATCTGCTGCTGCACATCGGCCTTGATGCTGCTGGCCGGATAACCGAGCACGGCGTCAAGCGTCACGTCATTGCCATCGATCCGGATATTCTGGATCGAACCGGCGGCGATATAATCCTTCCCGGTTGTCGAATCGATAACGGAACTCAGAATGGACTGGATTTGCTGTTCAGAAATGGTCACTGGAAAACTCCTTAATACGGCTGCTGTCACTGGCGATGCAGTAACAGAAATGGATTCATATTAAATTGGCATGGTAACAAATATCAGGCATGACGCACAATTTGTTAGAATGAGCGTCAAATCACACATTCGAACAAAAACACGATGAACAAGCGAAAAATTCTGGTGACTTCGGCGCTGCCTTACGCCAATGGCAGTATCCATCTGGGCCACCTTGTGGAATATATTCAGACGGATATCTGGGTGCGTTTTCAGAAAATGCGCGGACACGAAATTTACTACGTCTGCGCCGATGATACGCACGGCACGCCGATCATGCTGCGCGCCGAGCAGGAAGGCATTACACCGGAAGCGCTGATCGCCCGCGTGCACGACGAGCATTATGGCGATTTTACCGGCTTTCATATTCATTTCGATAATTATTACAGCACGCACTCCGATGAAACGCGTCATTACGCCGAAGACATCTATCAGAAGCTGAAAGCGGCCGGACTGATCACCGCGCGCGACATCGAGCAGCTGTATGATCCGCAGCGCAACATGTTTTTGCCGGATCGTTTCGTCAAAGGCGAATGTCCCAAATGCGGCGCAAAAGATCAGTATGGCGATTCCTGTGAATCCTGCGGTGCGGCTTATACGCCGACCGAGTTGAAAAATCCGTATTCCGCCGTTTCTGGCGCCACGCCAGTGAAAAAGTCATCGGAGCATTATTTCTTCAGCCTGTCGGATGAACGCTGCGTCGATTTTCTGCGCCGTTGGACGCGCGCAGGTCATTTGCAGCCGGAAGCGGCCAACAAAATGCATGAATGGCTCGGCGACGCTGGAGAAAATAAAATGTCCGATTGGGATATTTCGCGCGATGCGCCTTACTTCGGTTTTGAAATTCCCGGCGCGCCCGGTAAATATTTCTACGTCTGGCTCGATGCGCCGGTCGGTTATATGGGCAGTTTCAAACACCTGTGCGCACGCGAAAATATCGATTTTGACGCCTACTGGCGCAAGGATGCCGAAACGGAGCTCTATCATTTCATCGGTAAGGATATTCTGTATTTTCATGCGCTGTTCTGGCCGGCGATGCTCAATTATTCCGGTTATCGCACGCCGACGCAGATTTTTGCGCATGGTTTTCTGACCGTCAACGGTGAAAAAATGAGCAAATCGCGCGGCACCTTCATTACCGCGCACAGTTATCTGAAACAGGGGTTGAATCCGGAATGGCTGCGCTATTACTACGCGGCGAAGCTGAACGGCAGCATGGAAGACATTGATCTGAATCTGGATGATTTTGTCGCGCGTGTGAATTCCGATCTGGTCGGCAAGTTCATCAACATCGCCAGCCGTTGCGCCGGGTTTATCACCAAACGTTTTGACGGCAGGCTGGTCGACGGGGAAGACTACAGGGCTTTGCAGCAAACCGTTGATGAACGGTTTGCCAACTGGCGTCCGGATACGATTGAAAAAGCGTTCGAAGCGCGCGATTTTTCGCTTGCGGTGCGCCAGATCATGCGATTCGCCGATGAGGCCAATGAAACGATTCACGCAATGGCGCCGTGGGAAATCGCCAAAATGCCGGGCAGGGATGCCGATCTGCAGCGCATTTGCAGTCTTGGCATTCAGCTTTTTTATCTGCTTGCGCGTTATCTGAAACCGATTCTGCCGGAAACCATCCGGCAGACTGAAGATTTTCTGAACTGCAGCAAACTGACCTGGCCATGCCTTGCCGCGAATGAACCGGTATCGCAATTGCTGCTACCCGCCGGGCACGTGATTCATGCGTATCAGCACTTATTGACGCGCATCGACGGCAAACAGATCGACGCGCTGGTGGCCGCGAACAAACAAAGCTTTTCGGCGGATCCCGGTACGGCAAGAACCGACACTAAAGCTGACACAAAGCATCAAGCCGCCGTTGCGCCGATTGCTGAAACCATTACGATTGAGGATTTCAGCAAAATCGATTTGCGCGTGGCGAAAATCGTCAATGCCGAGCATGTCGAAGGCGCGGAAAAGCTGTTGAAGCTGACGCTCGATATCGGCAGCGAACAACGCACGGTATTTGCCGGTATCAAATCGGCCTACGATCCGGTCCAATTGAAAGGGCGCATGACCGTGATGGTCGCCAATCTGGCGCCACGCCAGATGAAGTTCGGCCTGTCGGAAGGCATGGTGCTCGCCGCCGGCAGCGGCGGCGCGGAATTGTTCATTCTCAGTCCCGACACCGGCGCGCAGCCCGGCATGCGCGTCAAATAGCGTTTATCAGCACCTTATGGAACCGCTTGCCACGCAGATCATGCAACTGGAACTGAAATTGCTGCATACCGACATGCACGCGTATCCGGCGGTGATCGACGAACTGCTGGACAGTACATTTGAAGAAATCGGCAGTGACGGACTGGCGCATTCCAGGCAGGAGGTGGTGGAATGGTTGCTGCACAAGGACGGTGCGCAGCAATGGTCGCTGGCGGATTTCCGCATCAAATCTTTATCGAATGACATGGTTATAGCGGTTTACCGCGCCGTCAGGCGCGACCCGGCGCAGGCAGCGGGCAAAGATCAGAACGGGCAGGAAGCATATCGGGGATCGATCCGCAGTTCCGTCTGGCAACGGCGCGGCGATCACTGGAAAATGGTTTTTCATCAGGCAACACAACGCGTTTAGGAGAGCAAATTGGAAGCAGCGACAGCATCGGCGGAACAGCAACTCAACGAAATCAAAACCAATCTGGCAGCCATCCAGCAGAAAATCGCCGACGCCTGCGCCAAAGCCGGGCGCGAGCCGTCATCCGTGCGCCTGTTGCCGGTCACCAAAACCGTACCGGCGGAGCGGCTGCGCATCGCTTTTGCCGCCGGGTGCGAGGAAATGGGCGAGAACAAGGTGCAGGAAGCACGTGAAAAATCCGAGCTGCTCAGCGATCTGGCGATCAAATGGTGCATTATCGGTCACCTGCAAACTAACAAGGTCAAATATATCACCCGTTTCGCGCATGAATTCCAGGCGCTCGACAGCCTTAAAGTCGCCGCCGAACTCGACAAGCGCCTGCAAGCCGCCGGTCGCGGTATGGATGTTTACGTACAGGTCAACAGCTCGGGCGAAGTCAGCAAATTCGGCCTGCCGCCGGAAGAGGTGGAAGATTTTGTCAAGCAACTACCGGATTATGCCTCACTCCGGGTCAAGGGGCTGATGACGCTGGCGATTTTCTCCACCGACCACGAACGCGTGCGCGCCTGCTTTGTCAGAATGCGCGAACTGCAGGAACGGCTGCGCCAGAGCGCACCGGCGGGGTTGTCGTTTGATGAACTGTCGATGGGCATGTCCGGCGACTTCGAACTGGCGATAGAAGAGGGCGCAACCGTGGTGCGCGTGGGACAGGCGATTTTCGGCAAACGACCTTTGCCCGACAGCCATTACTGGCCAGGGTTTGGTTAAGGCTTTCATTGGTGATTCTTGCCGGAAGCGCTGCCCTTTGCCTCGATTGATTTCTGAAACTTCGCCAGTTCGACCAGGAGCGTTTCGCCCCAGCGGCCTGTCTCGGTGATTGTGGCGGTATACAGTGCGCTGGCATAACCAAGAATGATGGCGAACCCTGCAGCAAGGTCGTCATCGGTCTCGTGCGGACTCGCCAGATACTGGCACCATGCAACACGGGATGCGGTGATCAATCTTTCGAGTTCAAGCTGCGTCGAAACAAACCGGATATGTCCTTCCGTACCGGCGAACAGGGAGTTGGCCGCGAGACAGCTCGCCGCCGCAGCAAGAAACGCATATCCGTATTGCCCCCAGTCCTTGAACAGGGATGCGTCAGTTCCTGCGAGCAACGGCAGCAGCAATCCGACAGTCCCGAGCAACCAGGCGCCAGTACGCGTCACGCCCGAAATCCACGCCCGGGTTCCTCTGCGGCGGTAGTAATAGTGAACTTCCGCTTCGGCCAGCTCATCGACAGCAGCGAAGAGCGCGGAAAGCGATCCTACGGCGTTCTGCTTATCCCAAGCCAGGCCTTCCAGCTTCGCTCGAAATGCTTTGATGCGTCGTGGATCTTCCGGACGAAGGCGCTGAAACAAGGTGGGTGTGGGTTGTGGCATTTTGGATTTCTCCGAGTATTAACGTCGCATTAAGGATCAGTTTCGTCGCAATAGATTGCGCCCTTGTCGCATGTGCGCTGGCTAAATCCTAGAAATGGCGTGGTATGATGCAGTTTCCCATTTGGGCGGTTCGTCTTGATTTGGTATCACTTCCCTTTATGCTCAAAGACATATCCTTTTCAGACGACAAATGTACCCTGCATTGAAGAGGAATATTTTTCATCGGAAACTCCTACCAGCACGGCTGCATCATATATCAGATAGCGAGCCGGTAATCGATGGTGCGCATCTGTAGCGGTGTTTCCATACAAGCGCGATTTCTGCTAATTGTTCGCGCAATCTTTCTTTCACGATGCTCAATTTTTAAGCGCAGTTTTTTGTCAGCTCTCTGGAACGCAGTGTTAGGCTTAGAATTCCGCTTCGGATAGACCATAAGCTTGCATATTACCGTTTGATACTTTGTATAACGTCATCGTGATATTATTAAACTGAGTGCCGTTGTGGGTTGGGATTTCTTCAAGATTAAATGCCTCGGATCGTGAAAGAGCGCCATTACCGAGGTCACGATAGCGAATGTCGTAATTTCCTGCGGTAACTTTGTTCAAGGTATAGCTGCCGAATGCGGGAATATAGAATTGACGGACTGGATAAGCCTGTGCACTATCCAGAGAAACCAACTTCACAAAAACATCGGAATCGTTTCGGCTGTTATCTATCGTAACCGTTGAGAGACCGTCAGTATGCAGCCGCCTGTAACCTTCAACGTAGCCGGCGGAAACTGGCCAAAGCTGCCCATTTGGTGCCGTGCTTGGCCTAATATACTCAGAGCGCACTGGCGCTGGATCTGCTTGATACGGTTTTGGTCCTAATGGCGGTGTGCTCGGCTTGTCAATAGCCCAAATCCAAACGAAAAAGGCAGCGATGCCGTACAAATGCCAATTTCTTAGGACATGCGCAATAACTCCATTAGCACTTGCCTTTGGAACTGATGGCGGTGTTGGAGTTTGCTGTCGCGACTGATTGTTTGGCTTTGTCGCTTGTGCGAATGCTCGCTCTTGTTGTACCACCCATAGATCATGCTCTTGGCGTTTTTCAGGGCTGGATAACACCTCGTATGAAGTGTTGATGATCGCCATGATTCGTGCGGCTTCCGCATTTCCAGGATTTCGATCAGGGTGAAATTTCTGCGAAAGTGTCTTATATGCCGCCCGGATGACTTCAGGTGGGGCGTTACGAGCTACTTTCAGGTTGTCGTAGTGAGTGTGAATCTGAGTCATACGTATTGAACCTAGAATTCTATATCTGAAATGACGCAATAATTTGTGTTAAAAATGAAACCTGACATAGCGCGTTGCATGTTATCGCCTTCTATTTTATGAAAATACGATGATTTAGTTTTCATATATTGCATTTTTTACAAAATAATCGCCGCGGCAACCTGGCGGCCTTCTTCCACCAGAATGTTGTAAGTGCGGCAGGCGGCCTGCGTGTCCATGACTTCAAAGCCGATTCTCATTTGCAGGATTCTGGCCATCAGGCTGTAATCGGGAAAGCGGAGCTGCGCGCCGGTGCCGAGCAGGATGATTTCGGGGTTGCGCGGCAGGATATCGTCGAAGTGTTCGAGGCTGAGTTCGGCAACCGATGCAACCGGCCAGTGTTCGATCAGCTGATCGGGAAAAACAACCATGTTTTTTTCATGCCGGATCTGGTTGATCATGACGTAGCCATCACCATAGCCGGAAAAAATATTTTGCTGCCCGAAATTTGCGAGATGTAATTTCACTGATTGCTTCTCCCTGTTCGTGGTTCTGTCAGTAAATTTTACAGACTTTCCGGTTTGTCGTTTTGTTCAAATTATCATGCGTTGATTGATACAAAATTGTATACCCCATCCGGTTTTATGCCGATACCGGATTGCTTTGAATACTTTCCGGCCGCGGAGCATTATCGCGGTGACAGCCGGGTAAGCAGGATTTACTGATATTCGCAATGCGACTGGAAACACCGGCATTCTGACACGGCGATGTCAGATTTCTTTACAGTTCTGTATTTGTCTTGTGCCGCAGTGTAAGGCGCCTACATGTAATCGATTGATATATTGATACAAATAAATATTTTAAAGAAATGGCATAGATATTGCATGTAATTATAAGAAGAACGTAATCTTTTTTCGAGCAGTAAATTTCGTTGCCGGCCTTCAGTGGCTTTTAGCAGCTTTTGCCGCACGGCTGATTTATGTGGCTTGATGTGTTTTTTTATCCTGTTTTCCGTTCCGAAAAGACGCTACTATTTTTGAAGTCAATCATTTGGCAGCGTGAAGTTATGCGTTTATGGCAATGATAATCATAATAAAAAAAATAGTATTAAATGATAAGAATAATTTCTATTTAAAAATGGCTGCGCATGATATTGTTTCGCGCCGTACAAAACCGTAAATCGCTCATGCTTTCACAACACCCCACAAACAAAATGATCAGTCTGGGTTTTGGCCTGATTGTCTGCATTTTTGCGTTAATGGTTATTATCAGCTTTACCGAGATCGTCGCGCTGCAGAAAAAAGCCAGAACCGTTACGCAGACGGATATCCCGACCTTGTATGTCAGTACTGCAATGGAAAGTCTTTTGAACCGGACGCTGGGCTCGCTGCGCAGCTGGATGCTGCTGAAGGACGAACAGTTCAAGGACGAGTTAAAGGAGAACTGGGCAAAAATCCGCATTGCCGAAGCGCAGATGGTGCAATTGTCACGCAACTGGAATCAATCCGCTGATCGTTTCCAGCTCGATCTGTTGCGCGGGATTCTGGACAGTTTTGAGCAAATGCAGCTTGAAATTCTCGATCTGGCGCATCAGGATGGCAATTTGCCGGCGAATCATTTGCTGGCGGAAAAAATTACACCGCTGCTGCTGTCAATGACCGATCGCGTCAGCGAGCTGGTCGATCTGGAAGAAGCTAAAGAAATCAATCCGGAGCGCAGGAAATTGCTGATTGCATTATTCCGCTTCCGTCATACGCTGGGTAATGCGCTTGCGCATGTTCGTTCCTATATTCTGACGGAAAAGGAACATTTTATTGAGGACTTTAACGCGGTCTGGCAGGCGAATCAGGATTATCTGGATGTGCTGCATACGATGAGCAGTCTTGTATCGCCGGATGGACAGAAATTTGTTGAAGATCTCACCCGGAACAGAGAAACGCTGACTGCGTTGATTCAGGCAACCTTTTCGATCCAGCAAAGCGAAGATCACAATCGCGCCAATTATCTGCTAAGAACGCAGGTCATTGAGATGAATCAGCGAATCAGCGGCATTCTCAATCAGATGATTGCTGATCATCAGCGTATGCTGCAGCATGACAACACCGTGATGGCCGATTCGATTGATGACTTCAAGAACAAGCTGCTGATCACCTCATTGATTGCTTTCCTGGTGACGGTATGGCTGGGTGTCAGGATTTACTACAAATTATCGGCAGCGCAGGTCACGATAGACCAGCGGGCGGTGTTGATCGATCAGAATATCATGATCGCTTATCTGGATCAGAATGGCTGTGTCAAAGAAATGACCAATTCCCTGTGCCGCGCCCTGGGTGGCGTTAAATCGGATTTCATCGGCAAGCCGAGTTTCTTTTTTCTGTCTGACGGGGACAATGATTCCCGGTACATGCCTATAACCCGCACGATTCAGACAGGACAGATCTGGGAAGGCGAGATTGAAATCACGCATCACAATCAGGAAAAAATCTGGCTGTATTCCAAAATCATACCTACCGTTGAGCATGGGCAGGGCAAGGGTTATACCAATATCCTGCAGGATATTACCGACAAGAAACGCATCGAAGAGCTTTCGATTACCGATAAATTGACTTCGCTGTTCAACCGCCGTCATTTTGATAATGTGCTGGAGCAGCAGCTGAAACACGCGCAGCGCGCAAACACGTCGATTGCACTGTGTATTCTGGATATCGATTTTTTTAAAAACTATAACGATTGCTATGGCCACCAGGCGGGCGACCACGCACTAACCGAGGTGGCGCGCGCGCTGAGACAGAACCTCAAGCGCACGAATGACTTTATCTTCAGACTCGGAGGCGAAGAATTTGGCATTATTTTCAGTAACATGAGCGCAAACCAGATCAGTGACATACTGCATCAGATACAGGATAGCGTTATCGCGCTAGCAATCAGGCACGAGTGCAGCGAGGTGCATCAGTATCTGACGGTTTCGATGGGGTGCAAGGTGTGCACGCATGCCAGAGACACTCAGTCCGATACGCTCTATCTGGCTGCGGATAATGCGTTGTATCAGGCCAAGAAGCGTCGTAACAGCATTGTGATTGTCTGAGAGTCCTTGCACTGCATCCCTTGACCGGGATCTCGAACAGATTTTGAGCATCCGGGGCGATGCGTTTGAAGATGCCGCGTTTATAGTTTCTGCAGCAACGCCACGGGATCGGTATAAGGTTTGCCCAGTTCGCGCGCAACGGCTTGATGCGTGACCTGACCCTGACAGACATTCAGACCGTCACGCAGGTGCGGATCGTCCATGAGCGCTTTCCGGTAACCGTTTTCAGCGATTGACAGGACGAACGGTAATGTCACGTTGTTCAGTGCGAAAGTCGATGTACGCGCGACTGCGCCGGGCATGTTGGAGACGCAATAATGCACGACGTCGTAGAGGATATACATTGGATCGGCCAGCGTGGTAGGACGGGATGTGGCAAAGCAGCCGCCCTGGTCAATCGCGACATCGACCAGAACGGAACCCCGGTGCATGGCCTGAACCAGCGCGTGACTGACGAGGCGTGGCGTTGCCGCGCCGGGCACCAATACCGCGCCGATAACCAGATCGGCGGTGGTGACGTGCTCTTCGAGCGCGTCGATGGTCGAAAAGACAGTATTGATCCGTGAACCGTATTGCATATCCAATTGCTGCAAGCGATGTATGGATTTGTCCAGAACAGTGACATGCGCTTCCATGCCCATGGCGACGCGCGCGGCATTAGTGCCGACAACGCCGCCGCCGATGACGACAACTTTTGCGGATGGCACGCCGGATACGCCGCCCAGTAACATGCCGCGTCCGCCCTGATCCATTTCCAGTGCGTGCGCGCCAGCCTGAATCGACATGCGGCCGGCCACTTCGCTCATCGGCGCGAGCAACGGCAATCCGCCGTATTGATCGGTAACTGTCTCGTAGGCGATGGCAATGCAGCCTGAATCCAGCAGTCCCTGCGCCTGAACAGGGTCCGGCGCCAGATGCAGATAAGTAAACAGAATCTGGCCGGAACGCAGCCATGCCAGCTCGGTGGCTTGCGGTTCTTTTACTTTAACAATCAGTTCTGCCCGGGAAAAGATTTCCTCCGGCGTATCGACGATTTCCGCACCCGCTGCGCGATAAAAGTCATCGTCAAGACCGATAGTCTGACCCGCATTTTTCTGCACAATGACTTGATGGTCATGTAAAACGAGCTCACGTACCGAGGCCGAAGTCAGGCCGACACGGTTTTCATGTGTTTTTATTTCTTTTGGAACGCCAATCAGCATTTTGAACTCCCGCGGGTAATAAAAAAAAGATTAACAGTTTTTATAGGGTATCTACAGTCAGCGAATTTTAATATGCGATACGTCGCTGTGACAAAAAGCACAGTGCGCCGATGCCAGGTTCGGTATTATGCATTCAACGCATCACGTTTGTTTGTTCTTCCCGTACTTGTTACTACTCTCCTTTAACCAGCTTTGCGCAGCAGCATGCCCTGGCTGGTTTTTTCTTGCTCAAATCCGGAATCGCGTGGAAGGCTGTTGAAAAATGTGATCAAGGTAGTCACCTGGTAAAAAACAGACGGGAAAGCGGAGTTTATAGGTGATCAATGCGCATTTTTAGCCTGTTTTAATGCCGCAGCGGCAACGCAGATAATTTTTCAACGCCTGCTAGATGATTCCGCCATTGGCGCCAATATTCTGTCCGGTAATCCAGCGTGCCTCTTCGCTGGCCAGAAACAATACGATCTGCGCGATATCATCGGTTTCGCCAATCCGGCCGAGCGACGATAACGCGGCCATGCGCTGGATATCTTCCTCGGTTTTTCCGGCGCGGAACATGTCGGTGAAAACCGGGCCCGGTGAAACCGAATTCACCGTGATGCCGCGTTCACCAATTTCACGCGCAAAAATCCGCGTCAACTGTTCAATCGCGCCTTTCGTTGCGGCATAGGGGCCATATTGGGGCAGCATCAACCGTGTTACCGTACTGGAAATATTAATGATACGACCATGGTTTGCCAGACGTCCGGCTGCTTCGCGCAGCGTATAAAAAATACTTTTGAGATTGATGTCGAGAATGCGGTTAAATTGGTCATCCGTGAATTCGGCAATTTTTTTGAATATCAGTATGCCGGCATTGTTGACGAGAATATCGATGCGTCCGAAATGTTCGATTGCGGCATCGAATAAACGCCGCACATCGTCAGGATTGCTGACATCCGCCTGGACTGCGACACATTTGCCGCCGGTTTGCGTGATACGCATGCAGATTTCATCGGCAGCCGGACGGTCATGCGCATAATTGACAACAACTCTGGCGCCCGCACGGGCAAGCCGCAGGGCGATTTCAGCGCCAATGCCCCGCGATGAACCGGTAACAATGGCGACTTTTTCATTGAGTTCCGTCATAGAGGTGTCTCCAGAATATTTTCAGAAATCTTGAATAGTCTGAGAAAATTGCCGGTTGTGGCGGAGGCGATTTCCTGCAGGTCAACTGCGCGTAAACGGGCGATTTCCTCGGCAACGTGACGCACGAAAGCGGGCTGATTCAGCTTGCCGCGAAACGGAACAGGCGCAAGATACGGTGAATCGGTCTCGATCAGTATGCGGTCCAGTGGCGTTTTTATTGCGACATCCTTAAGCGCGGTTGCATTTTTAAAGGTAACAATGCCGGAAAAGGAAATATAAAAATTCATCTCGATCGCCTGTTGCGCTACCGCCCAGCTTTCGGTAAAACAATGCATGACGCCGCCAACCTGATCGGCGCCTTCTTCGCGCATGATGCGCAGCGTATCGTCCGCCGCGGAACGGGTGTGAATGATCAATGGCTTACCGGATTGCCGCGCGGCGCGGATATGCTGGCGGAAACGTTCACGCTGCCATTCCAGATCGCCTTTGAGCCGATAATAATCCAGTCCGGTTTCTCCGGTGGCGATAACTTTGGGGTGATCAGCCAGCCGGGCAATCTGTTCAGCGTCGGGCTCATCTTCAATTTCATAGTCGGGATGCACGCCAACCGATGCAAACAGATTGTCATGCGTTTCAGCCAGAGCCCGTACGCGTGGAAAATCGGTCAGATTAACGCTGACACAAAGCGCATGGGTGACCTGGTTTGTCTCCATGTTGCGCAACAGCGCTTCGAGATCGCTGGCAAGGTCGGGAAAATCCAGATGGCAGTGTGAGTCGATAAACATAAATTCCTTTTAAACAGATCAGCCGACAGATGGATTAGTGCGCGCCGCGCACAGCATCCGCCCAGCAGTTCGGCGTTTCATATAAACGTACTTTTTCCAGTTGCAGGTGATTGCCGTAGCTATCCTGATAGGCTTTGTCGAGCATGTCGAAGGCAATCACTGCGAGATTTTCGGCAGTAGGCTGCACGTCGAGCACAACGGTTTTATGCCCTTGCAGTGTTTGCAGAAATTGCATGACCGGCAGGTCGCCGGAATAAACCAGGAATGCATGATCCCATTGATCGACCAATATCTTTTTGGCAATCCGCTTGACTTCGGAAAAATCCATCACCATCCCTTGTTGCGCTATGCCTTTCTCGGCGATAATATCACCGGAAAGCGTTATTTCAATGGCATAGCGATGCCCGTGCAAGTGACGGCATTGGCTGTTATGTGTTGATATTCTGTGACCAGCGTCGAATTCCAGTCTGCGTGTGATTAACATACGGGCGTTATTTCATCAGTTTATTTTTTAGCAGGATTGTACCATTGCAGGAAGCCTCAGACTTACTGAAAACAACAGACCATCGCCGCGACACGGCCGGACTGACCTATGTGTATCCCGTTGTTTCACGCCGCGCGGGCGGTGTATCCATCGGTATCAATCTTAACCCGAATAACGCCTGTAACTGGCGTTGTATCTACTGTCAGGTTCCCGGACTCAGCCGCGGTGTTGCGCCGCCCATTGACCTGAACCGGCTGGAGACGGAATTGCGCGGATTCCTGGCGGAACTGGTTTGTGGCCGTTTCATGCAGGAGAAAGTGCCGCCCGAGGCGCGGCATATCCGCGATATTGCATTGTCAGGCAACGGCGAGCCGACCAGCGCCAAAGCGTTTGCGCAGGTCATTGAACTGATCGGTCGCGTTAAGCAGGATTTTCCTTTGCCGGATGATTTGAAACTGGTTTTGATTACCAATGGCAGTTTTATCGACCGGCCCTATGTGTTGGCCGGGCTGGAACGCATGGCTGAATTGAATGGTGAAATCTGGTTCAAGCTCGACAGCGCGACGCGTGAAGGGCGATTGCGCATTAACAGCACGCGCATGAGCCTCAAGCGGGTTCGCGACAATTTGAAACTGGCTGTCTCTTACTGCCCGACCTGGCTGCAAACCTGTGTGTTCAGTCAGCATGGTCAGCCGCCATCCGAAGAAGAGATTGTTGCTTATCTGGCGTTTATTGAAGATTTGATAGCGAATGGTATCGTCTTGAGCGGTGTGTTGCTTTACGGCATTGAACGTGTGTCGTATCAACCCGAATCGTCATCGCTGGCCAAGATGGATGAATCCTGGTTTATTGCTTTCGCAAACAGAATCAGCGCGCTGGGTCTTCATGTCAAGCAAAGCTATTGAATGAAAACTGGATTACTGCTTTGAACAAGATTAAATTGCATTGCTTGTTGTATTTAGGCAACAATTGTTATTCATAAAGAATTTCTTTATTTATCAGTTGATTGTGCTGCAATGATTTGTGCGGCATTCCCGCCTCCGATGTAATTTATTCATTTATTGGATAAAAAGAGGTATTTCGGGGAACTTATTTATGACTTCATGATAAATTATCGGCGCTTATAATTGTTTGAGAAGCCGGTTTTTAAAATTATCCATCAGGATTTCAAGTCTGTTTTGTACACATCGCACTTCAAAATCCGGTTTATATAAATCTTCATCCAGTTTCCTTCTGATGAAAGAAGATGCCGCTGCTGAATTTTGAAGTGTGATAAGTCTATAAACCAGGCTTCTAATTGAAGAAACAGCAGGTACTTTAACGACAGGAGTTGATATACAATGCGTTCGCTTTCACCTTCGGCTTTGTTTTCGGTCATCGCATCCAGACGCGTGGCCAGTTTTATTGCCAGTTTGCCAGGGTATGCTCTGGCGTTTTTTTTATGTCTGTTTGTCTTTGTTTCCCAGGCGCATGCATCAAGTCAGACAGCGGACAACAGCAAATTTGACTTTTCAAAAGTCCCTCCGGTCACGCCCATGCCCAGACCCGGTATGTTTGCCGCGCCGCCATCCGGACCGGGTTATTACTCCGTCTGGGATCTGATTACAGGTAATCAGCGCGAGAATCGTCCGGTACGGCCTTATCTGCCTTTTGCATTAATGCCGACCTCGGCTTTTGATGTTGACTTCAGATATCTGGAAAATCCCGAGCATGAAAAGGATTTTTTTGATCCGGTAAAGCGCATCCACATGGGCAGTGACTGGCTTTTGTCGTTTGGCGGTAGTTTCTGGTACCGTTATGTCCATGAAACTGACAGCCGTCTGAATGCTGCCGGCATCAACAACGATTTTCATCTGCTGCGCACCCGTGTGCATGCGGATTTATGGTATCAGGATCGCGTACGGCTGTTTGCTGAGTTTCTCGATGCGCGCGCATTCAGTGGCGAGCTGACGCCGCTGGGCATCGAAAGAAACCATACCGATATGTTGAACCTGTTTACCGATATCAAACTGGCGGATATCAACGGGCCGGTTTATCTCCGGGCAGGCCGCCAGGAATTGCTGTACGGCTCTCAACGATTGGTTTCGACACTGGATTGGGCAAACACTCGACGTACATTCCAAGGCACTAAGATTTTCTGGCGTAACCAGAAATTCGATCTGGACGCATTCTGGGTACGCCCGATGAAAACCGAGAAAGGTGAATTCGACAATTGGGATACGCAACAGAATTTCTGGGGATTATGGGGCAGCATCAAACCCCTGCCGGGACATTTGATCGATCTGTATTATCTGGGACTGGATAATCAGAATCCGGTATCCGCGCAAAATATTGCGATTGGCAACGTGATGGGCGGCGATTTTTCGATACACACCTGGGGTGGCCGTCTGGTAGGCAACTTTGACCGTATTCTTTATGAACTGGAAGGTATGTATCAGTGGGGCAAACGGTCAAATCTCGACGTATCGGCATTTGCCGTTGCGACAGGGGTGGGTTACCACATCCCGCTGCCGATGAATCCGCATGTCTGGATTCGCTATGATTTTGCTTCCGGCGATGCGAATCCGAATGATGGCAGAAGCAATACGTTCAACCATCTTTTTCCGTTTGGTCATTACTACCTGGGATTCATGGATCAGGTCGGTCGTCAGAATATTCATGACTTCAATGTGCAGTTCACGATGAATCCCGTGCCTTGGTTTACGTTTATATCGCAGTATCACCGCTATTATCTGGCCAATCAGCGTGATTATCTCTACAACGCGGGCGGTGCGGCGATCATCAGAGATCCGACGGGTCAATCAGGCAGCCATGTAGGTGATGAAATCGATTTTCGCGCGAATATTCATGTGAGTCGTCATCAGGATATATTGGTAGGTTATTCAAAGTTGTTCAGCGGGGATTTCCTCCAGGCGCAAAGACCCGGCGTGAATTCTGATTTGTTCTATGTTCAATATAACTTCAGGTTCTGACATTGTCATGGACTGATTTCAGCCTTGTAGTGTCACTGGCAATTTCCTTGATTCCCTTTATTGCGCAAGGAAATTGCCGGCCGATCCCCGGTGGCGGAAATGCTGTTATCGGTACATCAAGGAATAGGCAGAGTTATTGCCGTAATACTCCGGAAAAAATAAGAAATCAGCGCACTCCCATGGTTTGAAGTATATTGGTTCCCTTTGTAAAGTCCGGCAATTTTAATTTCAGCATTTAAAGAGAGAAATCTATGTGTGGCATAGTGGGTCTGTTCGATATGCGCGGGAAAAGTGAAATCGATCGTGAATTGCTTGTGCGAATGAATCAGACCCAGGAGCACCGCGGGCCGGATGAAGGGGAAGTTTATCTTGAACCGGGACTGGGCCTGGGGCATCGCCGTCTGTCCATCATGGATGTAGCCAGCGGTCAGCAACCGCTTTTCAATGAAGACGGCAGCGTGGTGGTTATTTTTAACGGCGAGATTTATAACTACCGCGATCTGGCAGAACAACTGGCTGCGGCAGGCCATCAGTTTAGAACACACTGCGATACGGAAGTCATCGTGCATGCCTGGGAAGAATGGGGCGAGCAATGCGTTGATCATTTTCGCGGCATGTTTGCATTCGGTGTTTGGGATAGAAACCAGGAAGTGCTTTTTCTGGCGCGTGATCGTCTGGGTATCAAGCCGATGTATTATGCAGTGCTCGATAACGGCCAGTTTATTTTTTCTTCCGAACTTAAAGCGATTCTGGCGCATCCTGATTTCAAACGTGAAATGAATCCCTGTGCGGTCGAGGATTATTTTGCCTACGGTTATATTCCCGAGCCTAAAACAATATTTCAGCAAGCCAGCAAGCTTTCTCCCGGATTTTCTCTGAAATTGCGGCGCGGTCAGTCAACAATTCAACCGCAAAAATATTGGGATGTTCCTTTCAAGCAGCTTGCTGCGATTGATGAAACCGAAGCAATGGAAACGCTGATCGCAAAATTACGCGAATCTGTCGACATCCATTTAATGACTGAAGTGCCGCTGGGTGCTTTTCTTTCCGGCGGCGTGGATTCGAGCGCGGTGGTCGCCATGATGAGCGGCATCATGAACGAACCCGTCAATACCTGTTCGATTTCTTTCGGCAACCCTGAATTTAACGAGTCCCGTTACGCGCAGGAAGTCGCCGAGCGCTATCATACCAATCATCATGTCGATCAGGTCGAACATGATGATTTCGATCTCATCGACAAGCTGGCGCTGCTGTATGATGAACCCTTTGCCGACAGCTCGGCATTGCCGACTTACCGTGTGTGCGAACTGGCGCGCCAGCGCGTTACCGTGGCATTGTCCGGCGATGGCGGCGACGAGAATATGGCGGGTTACCGGCGTTACCGCTGGTATATGCATGAGGAAAAACTGCGTTCCGCGTTGCCGCTGAGCGTGCGTAAGCCACTGTTTGGATTGCTGGGCGCCATTTATCCCAAAGCCGACTGGGCGCCCCGGATTTTCCGCGCCAAGGCTACATTTGAGGCGTTAGCGCGCGACTCGGTTGAGGGTTATTTCCACAGTGTTTCAATCATGAGCGATAGTATGCGGCGGCAGCTTTTTGCACCGGTTTTCAGGCAGAAACTGCAGAGCTACCGGGCGGTGGATGTGCTGCAAGAATACGCAAAGCAGTCGCCCACGGATGATCCGCTGTCGCGGGTGCAGTATCTGGATATGAAAACCTATCTTGTCGGCGATATTCTGACCAAAGTGGACAGAGCCAGCATGGCGCATGCGCTGGAGGTCAGAGTGCCGCTGCTCGATCATGAGCTGGTCGAATGGATGTCTTCCCTGCCAGCTTCTGTGAAATTGAAAAACGGCGAAGGGAAGTATATTTTCAAAAAAGCGCTGCAACCTTATCTTTCCGACAATATTCTGTACCGCAACAAAATGGGCTTTTCAGTGCCGCTCGCCGACTGGTTCAGAGGCCCGTTGCGCCAGCACGTGCGTGACGCGATTCTAGGGCCGGTGCTGGCAGAAACGGGAATTTTTAACCGGACTTATCTTGAGGAACTGGTGGAGCAACACCAGTCAGGCAAAAGAGATTACAGCGCGCCGCTTTGGACGCTGCTGATGTTTGAATCGTTTATGCGCAATGTCGTAACTGGAAAAAGCCGGTTTGTTTACGAAAGGAAGAAAGTAGCATAGTTTGTTTTAAATGCCGAGGCAGCGATTATCCGTGGCCCGATCTTCAGTTCAATGCCGGTAATCGTTTTTTGATTATATCGGATGTATTCTCCTGAATACGTTTGAATTCTACCGCAGTATGGTTTTGAACTTCTCGGTGGTGCGCAGCAGTGCTGCGAGAATTCCCGGTTCCCAGACTGAGTGTCCGGCGTCATCAATAATGAGGTATTCCGCCTGTGGCCAGGCATGGTGCAGATCGTCAGCGCTGATGATCGGGCATACCGCGTCATAACGGCCCTGAACTATCGTGGCCGGAATGCCATGCAGTTTGTATGCATTGTCCAGCAGCGAATTTTCCGGCAGGAAAATGTCATGAGTGAAATAGTGGGCCTCCATTCTGGCCAGTCCGAGAGCGACCGTATCGCCGGCGAAATAATTGACTGTTTCAGGATTGGGCAGCAATGTTGAGCAGGAGCCTTCATAAATGCTCCAAGTGCGTGCGGCGGGCATATAAATTCCGGGGTCCGGATTTTGCAGTCGTTGATAATAGGCTGCGAGAATATCTTTCCGTTCTTCGGGATTCAGCGGGGCGACAAATTTACGCCATGCTTCCGGGAAAAAAGTCTGCAGTCCATACAGAAACCAGTCAATTTCCTTTTTCCGGCACAGAAAAATGCCACGCAGAATAAAACCAAGGCAGCGCTCAGGATGCGCTTCTCCATACGCAAGGGCGAGTGTGCTTCCCCAGGAGCCGCCAAAAACAAGCCACTTGTTGATGTTGAGATGTGCTCTTAACCGCTCAAGATCATCGATCAATAAAGGTGTAGTATTATTGTGTAATTCCCCCAGCGGCCTTGAGCGGCCTGCGCCACGTTGATCCAGAATAATAATCCGATAGCCTGCGGGATCAAACAAACGCCGATGCGCTGGAGATGAACCGGCTCCCGGTCCACCATGCAGGAAAACAACAGGTATGCCTTCCGGGTTACCGGATTGTTCCCAGTAAATCGTATGAATTTCATCGACTGGCAGCATGCCATGCTGGTAGGGTTCGATTTCCGGGAATAGGTCAGGCTGCGCTTTAAATTTCATGTGATTGAGTTATATTAAGATTAATACTTGATTTGTTTGCCGGAGAATTCGGAAAAAGGTGATAAATAGCACAGAATTCAAAATCTATATGATTTATGGTTCTGATATATTACACAGCATCTATTTTATAGGTATCCACAGATAAAGGTAATATCATGCCGCATAGAATTTTGAAGGAAAGTGAAGTATCTCTGTTGCGCGCGGAAATTGAAATGCTGATGCGCGAACGGCAAAGCCTGCTTGATACAGTCGGTGCGGCAGCACGATTTGTAGCGAGTCTGGACAGCAGTGTGTTACCGAAGGAGGCCTGTGGTACAGCACAGTTGTTGACAAAATCGTTGAATGAATTGAATGATGAGACGCTGCGCGATGCACTGGAAAAAGTAAAGGGATAAATTGCCATCTATAAACGACAGACCACAGTCGATAAACGATAAACCTAAAGTTGGGTTGCTCTTGACAGGCGGCGGCGCGCGCGCTGCATATCAGGTGGGTGTTTTGTGCGCAATTGCTGAATTGCTGCCGAAAAACACGCGTAATCCTTTTCCAGTGATTTGCGGAACATCCGCGGGCGCTATCAACGCGACGAGTCTGGCGGTCGCCGCAAACAATTTTTATGAAGGTGTGCAACAGCTTGAAAAAGTTTGGACTAACTTTCATGTGGATCAAGTTTATCGTTCTGATTTGATTGGCGTGGTTAGAAATGGTCTGCGCTGCCTGGTTTCATTGTTTTCACCTGAATTCGGCCGTCACAGAGCCATATCCTTGCTGGATAACGCGCCACTGGAATCATTGCTGTTACGTCGGGTGCCGTTCCGGATGATACAACACTGTATTCGCACTGGTGCATTGCATGCATTGGGAATAACCGCCTGGGGCTATACTTCCGGTCAGTCGGTAACGTTTTATCAGGGCGCAAGGAACATTAAAGCATGGAAGCGGGCTCAGCGCCTCGGTGTCCCAACCTGCATCAGTGCCAAACATCTAATGGCTTCATCGGCAATTCCGTTTTTCTTTCCGGCTGTTAAGCTGCATCGTGAGTTTTTTGGTGATGGCTCTATGCGGCAACTGACGCCGATCAGCCCGGCTTTGCATTTGGGCGCGGATAAGGTGCTTATTATTGGGTTGCATAAAGAGACAAATATTTTGCCTGAACGCGTCAGCGCGCCAAGTTATCCCTCTTTTGCGCAAATTGCCGGACATGCGATGAGCAGTATTTTTGTCGATAGCCTGGATGTGGATCTTGAACGTTTGCAAAGAATCAATGAAACTTTAAAAATGATACCAAACGACAAGCTGCTTGAGAAAAACATTAAGTTGCGGCCGATCGAGACCATGATGATATCGCCCAGCGTTGAAATCAATGAAATTGCACAAAATTATGCTCAGTCATTGCCGGTTACCATGCGGTACTTATATCGTGCTGTTGGCGCTATGAATCCAAATGGCTCAACATTGTTAAGTTATGTCCTGTTTGAGGCGCAGTTTTGCCAGGCGTTGATTGAATTGGGTCGTAACGATGCTTTGAGACAAAAGGAAAAAATACTGCAGTTTCTGGGTGATTAGATTCCGTATGTACGTATGAACAGGTTAAAAATGAGGTGATATGAATGGACTTTGGTAGTCCGCAATTCTGGATCGCAGTGATGCAGATTATAGCGATTGATATCGTACTAGGCGGCGATAATGCGGTTGTGATTGCATTAGCCTGTCGTCGTTTGCCGGAAGAACAAAGACGGCTTGGAATTATCTGGGGAGTGCTCGGCGCTATTACGTTACGCGTCATACTGATTTTTTTTGCATTAAGCCTGCTCGCTGTCCCTTATTTGAAAGTTGTTGGCGCATGTCTTTTAGTATGGATCGGAATCAAGCTGCTGCAACCTGAGCCTGTTAGCGATGGACATGAGATTGCAACCAGTACAACGCTGATTGGAGCAATAAAAACGATTATAGTCGCTGATGCAGTAATGAGCCTTGACAATGTGATCGCAATAGCCGGCGCAGCTAAAGACAGCATGGCACTGGTTATTTTTGGTTTGGTGTTCAGTGTGCCGATCATCGTCTGGGGTAGTAAGCTGGTGATGAAACTTATGGATAGATATCCGATAACCATTGTCATCGGTGCAGCATTGCTTGGATGGATTGCTGGTGACATGGCGGTTACTGACGTAGTTACCGTGGCGTGGGTGAATCAGAACGCTGATTATCTGCATTGGCTAATGCCGGTTCTAGTTGCAGCGTTTGTTGTAATTGCGGGCAAAAGAATAGCCGCGCGCGCCCAAGTTCATGTGAGACCAGTAATCGATCTGGTTGAGGAAAGTGAACTGCATCAGAAAAAGGGCAAATAAAAACAAACAAAATTTTTATCACTCGGTTTGAAAATGTTACGGAATTTTCACTCAAATAGCGGGAATTTAACATGCTGAAATTTTTATTGCCTGTAGACGGTTCTGATAATGCCAGCAAGGCGGCCGGAAAAGTTATAGAAATGATGGGTTGGTATAAAACCGAACCGGAAATTCATTTGCTTAATGTGCAATCTCCACTTGATGGTAATGTTTCTTTATTCATTAATCAAAATGATATTAAACAATATCATCAGGAAGAGGGTTTGAAGTGTCTGCAAAAAGCACGCTTAATGCTCGATCAGTCCGGGGTTAAGTATCACTATCATATTACTATCGGTGATCCGGTGGACAGAATAGAGCAGTTTGCAACAGAGCTGGACTGTGACCTGATCATCATCAGTGCACGCGGACACGGTGTTATTAAAAATATACTGCTGGGATCGGTGGTGAATAAAGTTATGCAGTTAACTTCAAAGCCGGTTTTGCTGGTTAAATAACAACTGGAGCATTCAAGTGAGGCTGCGGATTCTGGGATGTGGAGGTGGTATCGGCGGTGACTCCGATACCACCTCCATGCTGGTTGATTCCGATATTTTAATTGATGCCGGTACCGGTGTGGGTAATTTGACTCTCGACGAGTTAAGATGTATTGATCACATTTTTATAACACACTCACACCTGGATCATATTGTTTTTATTCCGTTTCTGGTCGACACTGTTGGTTTCATGCGTCAGAAGCCCGTTACCGTATATGCAACTCAGGCGACATTGGATGCGCTCAGGAAGCATTTGTTTAACTGGCATATATGGCCTGATTTTACGAAAATACCGGATGCCCGTTCCCCCTATATGCAATATGAAGCGGTATCAGAAGGAGAAGTCGTTGATCTTGACGGCAGAAGAATTACGCCGTTGCCTGCCAATCACGTTGTGCCGTCGGTGGGCTACTTGGTTGATTCTGGAAATGCAAGTCTCGTATTTACAGGGGATACGACCACAAATGACGCACTATGGCCAGTCGTAAATACTATTCATAATCTCAAGTATCTTATTATTGAAGCGGCTTTTTGCGAAAAAAAGAAAGAGATAGCCATACGATCGAAACATCTCTGTCCAAGCTTATTATGTGCAGAACTTAAGAAACTCAAGTGTAAAGTCGAAATTTATATTACCCATTTAAGGCAAGGCGAAGCTGATTTGACGATGCGCGAAATTCAGGTTTGCGCTGAAAAATTGAATCCACGCAGATTGATGAAAAACGATGTTTTCGAGTTTTGAAGTATTTTGAAGAGGTAGCCCATGAGTATGATGACCGCTGTTAAACCGGCAGAAAATAAATCTTCTGAGATTGATCATAAACTGAATTTCTCAAGAAGCCTGCAAGCCGTTACCAATAAAGTTCATGCGGCTGGCGATATTGATGAAATTATGCTGGAAGTCAGCAAAGATATTTGCGGTTTGTTCAATGCAGATCGTTTAACGATTTATACTTTAAGCGAAGACAAGTCTTTTTTGACTTCGAGAGTCAAAACCGGATTGGATTCTTTTCAGGATCTTAAGCTGCCGCTTTGTGAGCGTAGTATTGCCGGATATGTGGGCTTGACCAGGGAAATTATTAATCTTGAAGATGTTTATAATAAACAGACACTAAAGAATATTAATGAGAAACTGACATTTCTGCAGGAAGTCGACAAGCGTACCGGCTATCGCACCAAGCAAATGCTGGTCTCACCCATAGTAACGACGGACGACAACGTACTTATCGGTGTAATACAAGTCATCAACAATAAGGACGACAAACCTTTTTCACCGCTGGTAGTCGATGGTGTCAGGGAAATATCCCGAACGCTGGCTATTGCATTGAGGCAACGTCAGAAATCATTTAAGTTACTCAAATCGAAGTATGATCATTTGATTCTGGATGCAGTCATCTGCTGCTGCAGATTTCGAACAGGCAACACGAACAGCGCGCGAAAAAGGATGTGATCTTGAAGATGTGTTAATTGATCAATTCCGGATTGCAGCGCCTTTAATTGGAAAAGCACTGGCGTCTTTTTTTGACGTCAAGTATGAGCCTTTCAAAGCGGAACGGATAAAGCCATTGGATTTGCTGCGCAATCTGAAACGAGATTATATCGAAGCCAATGCATGGCTGCCGATTGATGATGGAAAAGATGGTTTGGTGGTTTTAACGTTAGATCCGGATCGTATTAAATCGCTGCGGATCGTCAATAATATATTTCCTAAATATAAAATTATTTACTCGGTAACTACGCAGCGTGAGTTTAAACAGACTGTCGACTTATTCTATGGCGGCAGTTATGAAGATATCGATACCGGTAACATCAATGAAATGCTGATCGGTATGGAAGATGAAGGCGAAGAAGCGTACGAACTGGACGAGACATCAGCTGCATCAGATAACGAGCTGGTCAAACTGGTGAATAAAATCATTATAGACGCCTACAAGATGGGTGTTTCGGATATACACGTCGAACCTTATCCCGGAAAGGAGAAAACCAAAATCCGTTTTCGTAAGGACGGCTCGCTGATGCCTTATATCGAAATTCCGGCAGGCCTGCGAAATTCCCTGATTACACGTATTAAAATCATGTGTGATCTGGATATATCCGAAAAACGGCGTCCACAGGATGGTAAGATCAAATTCAAGAAGTTTGCGCCGCTGGATATTGAGCTCAGGGTGGCCACAGTGCCGTCGGCTGGTGGCATGGAAGATGTGGTGATGCGTATCCTGTCTGCTGGAGAACCGATTCCATTGGATGATATGGGTTTTACACCACATAATCTTGAAGAACTTAAGCAAATCGTCAGCAAACCCTATGGACTGTTTTTTGTCTGCGGCCCCACTGGTTCAGGTAAAACGACTACACTGCATTCAGTTCTGAAATACCTCAATCGTCCTGAGACAAAAATATGGACGGCCGAAGATCCTGTTGAAATTACGCAAAAAGGATTGCGTCAGGTACAGATGAATGTCAAAGCGGGACTGACTTTTCCTGTTGTGATGAAAGCATTTCTGCGGGCTGATCCCGACATCATCATGGTTGGTGAAATGCGTGACAAGGAAACAACCAGCATCGGCATTGAAGCTTCATTAACCGGCCACTTGGTTTTTGCAACATTGCATACTAACAGCGCACCGGAATCTGTTATCCGTTTACTCGACATGGGAATGGATCCTTTTAATTTCGCCGATGCGTTACTCGGCGTTCTTGCGCAGCGATTGGCCAAGCGCTTATGCAAAAAATGCAAACAGCCATATGTCGCTGAAGAACGGGAAATCAAATCATTGCTCAATGAATATTGTGAAGAATTGAGAAATATAGATCACTTCAAACAAAACCCGGAATCTGCATTGGATGAGATACTGATGAACTGGAAGAAACAGTACGGCGACGAAAAAGGGCAGATTGTTTTGTATAAATCGGCGGGGTGTGATGATTGTGCTGGAACCGGCTATAGTGGGCGTGTAGGCTTACATGAATTGCTAACCGCATCCGATGCCTTGAAAAAAAGCATCCAGGAACGTGCAAGAGTCGCTGACATGCTGGTAACGGCGCTTAGTGAGGGCATGCGCACACTTAAACAGGATGGTATAGAAAAAGTTTTACAGGGGATTACCGACGTTCATCAGGTCAGAGTCGTTTGTATCAAGTAAAATTCTGATTAAAATTTGGTATGATTAATTTCTATTTTGCTTACAATGACTTTCACTCAATATTTTTAGGTTTATGATTTTAGATATCAAAATAGAAAGCAAGCTGTATTTTTTCTTAGTAATCATAATTTCTGCCTCAACTTTTACCTTGCCCGCAATATCCCAGGCCGTACAACTGCTGGACATTCGTTCTCACGAAGCGGCGGACGAGTGCAACGCGGAAATCTCACAGATCAGAGTGACGGTTAACGGCGTTTCGTATGGCGGTATACTAACTGTCGGTCTGTATGATGATCCGCATCATTTTCTTGTGAAGCAGGGTAGAAAGCGGCATATACGGATTCCAGCCACCGAGGAGCAACATATTGTTTGCATTAATCTCGACAATCATGGTACCTACGCTGTTGCGGCTTATCATGATCTCGATGCAGATCGAAAATTAAAGCGGCGTTGGAACATGCTGCCTGGGGAGCCTTTTGGATTATCCAATAACCCTCAACCGGTAATGGGGCTGCCAAAATTCAGTGATTCTGCTTTTACCACTAGAGGACTAGGTGCGGATATTACCATTAACCTGAATCAGCCATAACCGCTTACCGAATGCCCTGTTTTTCAGTCATATCAGGAGTGCAAACCCCAGGCTTATCGCAGACCGAAAATCATTTGTTAGTGGCGCTCAGGTATTGTGTTGTTTTTCCAGACTCATTGAATCAATGTGGCAGATTTGATAGCAAATGAAAATGCTGTTTAATCTGGCTGTCACTTTACTGGGTGTCTACCTGCTGTTTCTTCTGCTGATATTTTTGTCGCAATCCCACCTGCTGTACTTTCCCAAGGTTGAGAAAAATATCTCGGTTACACCGGCGCAACTTGGTTATAGCTTTGAGTCGGTTAAGTTTAAAACTGTGGATAATGAAACATTGCATGGCTGGTTTATACCGGCACCGGATGATGCAATAGGAACGGTGCTTTTTTTTCATGGCAATGCGGGTAATATCGCGCATCGGTTGGGATATTTGCCGATGTTCCGGCAACTCAGGCTGAATGTATTTATTTTTGATTATCGTGGCTATGGTCAGAGCAGCGGTTCACCGACTGAAGCAGGAACTTATGCCGATGCGTTGGCAGCATGGCAATACCTGACCGATGCCATGAGCATTCCACCGTCGACAATTGTTTTATATGGCGAGTCACTGGGCGGTGCAATTGCGGCATGGCTGGCTGCACAAAAGCACGCAGCACTTTTGATATTATCTTCAGTATTTACATCGGTACCGGATCTGGCCCAAACAATTTATCCTTTTTTGCCGGTACGCTGGATTTCGCGATTTGAATACAATACGCTGGAGTATCTCAAATCAATTGATTGTCCGGTATTTATAGCCCATAGTTCGCATGATGAAATCGTACCTTTTTCACATGGCGTGAGGCTATTTGAAACTGTCAATACGCCGAAACAATTCCTGAGTCTGGCTGACGGTCATAATGAAGGGTTGATTTTTATGCGTGAAGACTGGATTACTGCGCTGGATTCGTTTGTCAGGATGTATTTAAACCGAGCTGATGCGTCACACCTGTTTTTACAGGAATAAGGGTGGATAAGCTGAAATAAAACAGGAAACTAAAGTAAATGCTTGACGGTATTCTGCTCAGCAACTAATTCCGCATAGCTTGTTTTCATCTTCTCTTTATCAAAGTCACTTAACTCAAGGCCTTGCACAATGCTGTAGCTGCCGTTTCGGCAAGTAACCGGATAACTGTATACGACGCCCTCAGGTATGTCATAACTGCCATCGGATGGAATGCCCATGGATGTCCAATCATTTTCCCGTGTGCCGAAAATCCAGTCCTGCATATGATTAATTACGGCATTTGCGGCGCTTCCGGCGCTTGATTTGCCATGACGCGCTTCAATAATCGCCGTGCCACGCTTTTGCACGGTCGGAATGAAATGCTCAGTAACCCACTGGTTGCTATCTTCTATCAGCGATCTGACCGATACTTGATCAATCGCTGCATGATTGAGGTCGGGGTACTGGGTATTCGAATGATTGCCCCAAATAATCATTTTGCTGATATTGGTGACAGGTCGTGAAAGTTTCTGCGCAACCTGAAATAAGGCGCGATTGTGATCGAGCCTGAGCATCGCTGAGAAGTTGTGTGGATTAAGATCGGGCGCATTTTTCAAAGTTATATAGGCATTAGTGTTGGCAGGATTACCAACAACAAGTACTTTGACGTTTCTGTCAGCAACTTCGTTGAGTGCTTTTCCCTGTTCGCTGAAGATCGAACCATTTGCTTCCAGCAGATCTTTGCGCTCCATGTTTTCACCACGTGGGCGTGCACCGATAAGCAATGCTATATCAGTATCTCTGAAAGCGATCCGTGGATTATCCGTCGTGATGAGATCGGACAGCAAAGGAAATGCGCAGTCCTGCAGTTCCATGACAAGACCTTCAAACAGTTGACCCGCACTAGGAATATCGAGTAATTGCAAAATAACTGGTTGATCTTTACCGAGCATGTCTCCTGCTGCTATGCGAAAGAGCAGGTTGTAGCATATTTGTCCTGTTGCACCAGTGACCGCAATTCGAACGGGCGATTTCATTTTCTTCCAATCCTTGAGAAATTCCTGAAGACTGCACACCTACAGTTCTAGGGGAAAGTGTGACACGGCATTATACTTGTTATCTAAGACGCGCGGAATACTGACCTCGAGTATTTCAGAGGTTTTTCAGTAGAAAAATTATTGGTGCTCTGTAGATGATTGAGAACCTGATCGCGTTTTGCTAACGGCATTTCTGACGTATTTCCCGCGATAAATCCATTTGCAGCTGTCCATAATAACCCGGCATCAAATAAAATCCAGGCATTGAATACTGCCGAATGTTTGCTAATTGCACTTCAAACATCAGGTTGCGTAGTTGCTCACAGTGGGCATTAACATTCAATTCCTTCGTGTTCAATACCTGCTTTTCCGCTTCTGCTTGTGAGAAGCGTATATTATCTTGTCGCATTTTCTGTAGCTTTCTGATCATAGCCTCCTGTTTTTGTTGTTCGGTTGTTTCTTGCGGTGCGGGCAATTCGGTCAAATCAGAGATCATGGCGCCGGGTACAGGTGTTTTGCTGTACTGCATTTGTCCCCAGGGATCGCTCCACTGATAAATAGTTTCAGCGCAGGCGTATGAGAAATTGAAAAGCGTCACAGCAATGACGAATTTTTTCATGGCTTCGGGGACTGATATTCGATTGTTGAAAGTTACGCGACATGCACTACAACAATGTGCAGCGTCTGTTCTTATCTTATGTTTATCCTATTTATTTTTAATTTTGCGATTTCAAGTATACGTTGAAGTCTTCTATAAGTGAATGTAACTGGATTGATTGTTTTCACATTCAGTATGTTGCGCTATGTACAATGTACATCCTGCGGGGAAAGCTATCGGTAATTTACTGCAATTAGAAAAAACCCGAAAACTGACTGGTGCAGTGATTCTTTTATTGTCAAAATAGGCTATTATTTAAGCTTTCTTATTTAAACTAAGCAGGCGTGATGACGGAAGTGATAGAAAGATCGGGCTTTCTCGATTTTGAAACGCATATAGCACGGTTAATGAAACAATAAGTTGAAAAATATGAACTGAGATCCCGGTTGTGCAGTAAGGTGAGACTTAAATCAGTGCTTCAGGCGACGAGAAAACGGAAAATACCCTGATATAGAAGATGAAGATTTTTGTCCGTGAATGATTGACAAAGCGGCAGTGATACAAATTTATGAGAAAATTACTGATCTTTTGTATTTGCTTATTCATAAGTGCATGTACTGGAATTCAGCGACAGGAAGGCGGTTTTCCGGACGTGACAACCGATGTGAGTGAAGATTTACCCCAGATTGTGGCGGCAGTACCTGACGCAGAAGAAAGTCCCTTCGATGAATTGCTGCAGGAAAACGCGACTCAACCGCATGCTGAAGAAATTGAGCGCAATAAAGAGAAAAAGCCATTATGGCCCACTGAAACCGGTTATGCAACGTACTACGCTGCAAGTAATGAAGGTCTGATAACCGCTAGCGGCGAAGTCTATGATGCACAACTGCTGACCGCAGCGCATAAGACAATTCCCATCGGTAGCATAGTACGTGTGACAAATCCAGTTACGCAGCAGAATGTTATCGTGCGCATAAATGACCGCTGGGGCGGAGGCGGTGATCGAATAATCAATTTATCAAGGCAGGCTGCTGTTGAATTGGGTTTTGGTTCGGCGGGAATGGTATTTGTGCATCTTGACGTCGAATCAATTCCGTTGGGACGTAATGTAACCGGAATGTCGCGGCCGGTTCCGCTGCCTGAACGAATCAGAAGTGATGAAACAAAACAACACTCTGCACTGAGCATTTGCCAGAATGAAGCGGAAATACTCGGCCTTACCGGAGATTTTTATCGCTACCATGTACTCGGCTGCCTGGCCCGGAGCAAATAACGTATCTGTCGGTAATTAGTGCTCTGAGTCTCAGCGCAATCGAATTTGGCGACCACTGCATTTACTGCATCTGGCGAAATGTCTGGTTTAGTGTTTTGCAGGAAAACTGATTTGCGATGAAAGCGCTTCAATCATCTGTTTTAATGCGGCCAGTTCTGCTTCAAGATGCATGACATGTGATTTCAGTTCGGCAAAATCACTTTCTGTTACAGAATTTTTAACTGGCTGGCATATTTCCCTTGATTCTACCGGGAGATCATTATTCATTTCAGGCATGCCTGACAACAAATGCGCCCAGCGGTTTTCCCGTGAACCGGGTTGACGCGGCAATTTTGCGACCAGGCTGCCTTCGCGGTGCTCAGCCAGTTCTTCCAGAAAACTTTCCACCGAAGAAATATCAGCGAACTTATGCAGTCGTTCGCTATTAATACGCAATTCTCCCGCTGTTTGCGGTCCGCGCAGCATTAACATGGCGATCAGTGCGACGGATTGAGATGGAATTTTCAGGACACGTTCCATATTATGCGAAAACCTGTCCGCCCGTCCGCCGCTGGTCTCAGTTGCAAGTTCTTTGTGTTTCAAACTGTCAATAGCTGCGCGCACTTCTGCCAAAGACGCATTTATAATCGGATCGCGGCTGGATTTCTGGTTGCAACCGGAAACCAGTGCGTTGAGCGTTAGCGGATAAATATCAGGCACTGTGCGTTGTTTCTCAACCAATACGCCAAGCACACGCGTTTCAATCAACGATAGCGCGGGAAGGGGAGTGTCGCTCATGATTATTTTGCCTAAAAAGAAAAGCTCAAGTGTAACACCTGGAGTCCGCCGCCATGGAATTAGCCGCCCTTTTTATATCCTGTCAAAACTGATTGTTCTATTTATTCCTCGTGTATCATCATCAGCATCTGTCCGGCGGCCACATACCCGCCTTCCAGACAGAAGATCTGACGTATGACGCCATTGACGGGTGCTTCGACCATGAACTCCATTTTCATCGATTCGACAACAACCAACGGCGTCCCTTGCGTAACATGCTCTCCCTCGGTAACCAGTATTTTCCAAACTGTACCGGTAACATGCGCGCCGATGACATGCATTCCCTCAGGTAAGTCCAGTTCGCTTTGTGCAGTGGCATCATCAAGGCTGTCTTCATTCAATTCACTTAAATACTCCGGTTGCCCATCTTCTCGCCAGCGTTCGCGTTCCGCATCAAAAGCGGCCTGCTGGTTAAGCTTGAATGCCTGGATAGATGCGCTGTTCTGTTGCAGAAACTGGTTGTATTGCCGCAGACTGAAGGTTGTTTCCTCGATGCGCAGCTTGAATTTTCCGGCGATAAAATCTTTGCGCAGCTTGAGCAACTCGCTTTCGCTGACCGGGTAAAAGCGAATCTGATCAAAAAAGCGCAACAGCCAGGGTTTGTCATCCTTGAAATCATCGGTCTGGCGAAAACGGTTCCACATTTGCACAGTCCGTCCGACAAATTGATAGCCGCCCGGTCCTTCCATGCCGTAGATGCATAAATAGGCGCCGCCGATACCGACAGCATTTTCCGGGGTCCATGTTCTTGCTGGATTGTATTTTGTGGTAACCAGGCGGTGGCGTGGATCAATGGGCGTTGCAACCGGCGCGCCGAGGTACACATCGCCGAGTCCCAGTACGAGATAGGATGCATCGAAAACGATACGCTGCACGGCTTCAATGCTGTCCAGACCGTTAATGCGGCGGATGAATTCGATATTGCTCGGACACCACGGCGCGTCGCTGCGCACGGATTGCATATACTTCTCAATGGCCAGTTTTGTCGCTGCATCATCCCACGATAAAGGCAGGTGTACGATGCGTGAAGGAATTTCCAGATCATCGATTTCAGGTAGTTCTGCTTCAGTGTCGGTCAGAAATTTCAGCAGCCGGTCACGCGGTAGAGATTGAGAATCATAGTGTATTTGCAGCGATCGGATACCCGGCGTCAGGTCGATGATTCCCGGAAGAATCCCAGCGCTTTGTGCTTTCTGAATACTGCTCATCAAGGCATGCGCGCGCAATCTGAGATTGAAATCAAGCACTATCGGACCGTATTCGATCAACAGATACTTGTCGCCGGCCTGTCGATAAAGGACCGCCGGTGATTCCGCATTTTCAGGGATGGTATGTAAAACAGGATTTCCTGGCGGAAATGATACTGATGGTGCGTCTGCCTGTTCAGGGAATCTGATCTGTGCAACGGACGCATCGACATGACGTTCCATTGCTGCCGCCTGTTCCATTGACAGTGGATAAAAGCGCACTGTATCACCAGGCTTTAATTGTCCGAGTTTCCATAATTCGGCGTGGACGACAGTCGCCGGACAAACGAAACCGCCGAGACTCGGACCGTCGGGGCCGAGAATGACAGGCATGTCTCCGGTGAAGTCGACGGTTCCAATCGCATACGCATTATCATGTATGTTGGATGGGTGCAGGCCCGCCTCGCCGCCATCGGTGCGCGCCCATTCGGGTTTAGGGCCAAGCAGCCGGATACCGGTGCGGTCGGAGTTGTGATGTACAGTCCATGACGTACTGAAAAACATCCGGATATCGGCTTCGGTAAAATAATCAGGCGCACCGTGCGGACCGTACAATACGCCGATTTCCCAATGGCTGGTATAGCGCGGAACCGATCCCTGCGGCAAACAACGCTGTTGATGGCGTCGGGTTTCCTGAATGTGCAATACATCACAACTGCGTAACGCGCGTCCTGTGTGTCCGCCGAATTGGCCCTGAATGAATGTCGATTTACTGCCCAGATATTCGGTTACCTGGATTCCGTCCTGTATGGCCAGATAAGCCCGGCAGCCGTAGCCGCTGGTTTTGCCGAACTTAAGTATGGCGCCGGCTATGACCGCATGTGATTGCCATGGTTGCAGAACTTTGCCGTCAAGATGCGCTTCAATGGCTGCTCCGGTAATCGCGATCACGCTGTCGCAGTTAAACCGCAGCGTTGGACCGGAGAAAGTGATTTCCAGCCCAGCTTTATCCGGGGAATTGCCGACAAGTTGATTTGCCAGCCGAAAGGCGAGGGCATCCATCGGACCTGAAGGGGGAACGCCAATTTGCCAGTACCCGAGTCGCCCGGGATAATCCTGTATCGTGGTTTGTACTCCGGGACTCAACACGTCGACAGTATGCGGGTGATAGCGAAAACCGTCGAGGAATCGCGTATTGTGTTGTCCTTGATGAAATGCCGCGCTGTTCAGTATTTGGGCGAGATATTCCCGGTTGGTTTCGATGCCCTGCATGACGGTTTGATCGAGTGCATGCTGCATGGCGGAAATGGCCTGATCACGCGTGGGTTTGTGTACAATGATTTTCGCCAGCATGGGGTCATAGAACGGCGTTATTTCAATGCCACGGTCTACCCAGGTTTCAATCCGTGCGGTGGCTGGAAACCGAACATCGGTCAGTAAGCCACTGGACGGCTGAAAATTAATGGCGGGATTTTCGGCATAGAGACGTACCTGAATTGCACTGCCGCCGAATTGTATTGTGCAGGATTCAAGGGATGGTAAATCGCCGGATGCCTGACGCACCATCCATTCCACCAGGTCAACGCCGGTCACCATTTCGGTGACGCCATGTTCGACCTGAAGCCGGGTGTTCACTTCAAGAAAATAAAATGCGTTGCTGGCAGCGTCAACCAGAAACTCCACCGTGCCGGCCGATTGGTAATTGATCGATTTACCGAGTTGAATTGCAGCGTCAATGAGTGCCTGTCGCAGTTTTTCCGGAAGGTTCGGCGCAGGCGTTTCTTCGACAACTTTCTGATTGCGGCGCTGCATCGAGCAATCGCGTTCGCCCAGTGCGATGACGCTGCCTTCACCATCACCGAAAATCTGTACTTCAATATGCCGTGCCTGTTCGATATATTTTTCAAGAAAAATACCGGCATCCTTGAAATGATTCTGCGCGAGAAATTTTACGGCATCGTAGGCTTCGATTAACTCCGCTTTGTTCCAGCATAACCGCATGCCAATACCGCCGCCGCCTGCGGTGCTTTTCAGCATAATTGGATAACCGATATGTCCGGCGGCATGCAAAGCTTCGTCGAGACTATCCAGCAGACCGGTTCCCGGCAGCAAGGGAACCCGGGTTTTTGTGGCAAGTTCGCGCGCGGTGTGTTTCAGTCCGAAAATGCGGATTTGTTCTGCGGTTGGACCGATAAAGCGGATTTGTTGCGCTGCACATTGTTCCGCGAAATCGGCATTTTCGCTTAAAAAACCGTAACCCGGATGGATGGCTTGTGACCCGGTTTGCCGCGCAACAGCCAGTATTTTGTCTGTTCGCAGATAGCTGTCCACTACCGCGCCGCTGCCGATGCAGAAAGCTTCATCGGCTTCGGCGACATGGCGCGACAGCGCATCCGCATCGGTATAAACCGCCACACTCTTGACACCGATTTGGCGCAATGTTCGTATAATGCGGCAGGCGATCGCGCCGCGATTGGCAATCAGTACTTTTTTAAACATGGCTCTGGTACCCTCAGCAATATCAATCCCAGACCAGCAGGCGGATCGGAGTCGGATTATAGGCGTTACACGGATTGTTCAGTTGCGGGCAGTTGGAAATCAGTACGATAATATCCATTTCAGCACGCAATTCAACGTATTTGCCGGGCGCCGAGATACCATCGTCAAATTCAAGCCTGCCGTTTTCGGTGACCGGCACGTTCATAAAAAAATTAATGTTGCTTGGCAAGTCTCGTTTGCTCATGCCACGTTGTTCGCAAAGCGGATCGTGCGCCAGTGCATGCAGGAAATTATCCCGGCAGCTGTGCATCGGATATTTTTCCAGCGCATAGCGTACGGTATTGCTTTCCGCTGAACAGGCGCCACCCAGCGTGTCATGCCGGCCACAGGTGTCCGCGACAATGGTTAGCATGACATTGCCGCAATTGGAATAAAGTCTGCTGCCCGTAGTCAGATAAAGCTGATTCTGTCGGCGTATGGTGTCGGTGGCGCTGTAGCGCTCCAACGCATGGTGTGCATTAAAAAACAGTGTATCGACAGCCTGGTTACCTTCCAGATCCACGATACGGAATGTTTGTCCGGCTTGAATTTCTTTGACCCATGGTTCCCCGGCAGGGCAGATTTCATCCACTACCGCAGTAGCAGGATCAAGGCGGCTTTCTGTCAATTGTTGCGTATTCATAATTCACCTCCATGATCTTTTACACTGTGCAGGCAGTAGCGATGCGTATTGTGTCGCGCCCGTACGTTCTCGGCTATGCTTGCGCATTCAGTAGCGTTTTCAGGCGGTGTAGCAAACAGCGCCAGATTGACCGGGCCCGGATGATAATGATCCGCCGGATCGAGTGGATGCGGCGCTGTAGAAAGTGTTATCAGCGTATTCATTTCGAAACTCAGATCAACATAATCGCCAGCCGTGCTGTTATCTGGATGGAAGCCCAGCTCACCGCTTTTATCGGCGGTTACTTTGCTGAAGAAATTAATGTTGGCTACGATGTCGCGCTTGCCTAAGCCCCATTTTCCCAGTTCAATCAGCATGCCGTCCAATCCATTGCGATGCATGTTGTTGCGGTGCTCCTGATAGCGTGAAACACCATATTTTTGCCGGATCAGTTCGGTATCGCTCAGTCCGCAGACAGTATCATGCCAACCCACCGTATCCGCAGTGATACAACAGAATATCCGTCCCATATCGGAATGGCAGGCATGCCCTTTGGTTAGATAAAATGTGTGCTGAGATTTGAGTGTGTCGGCCATGTTGTAGCGTTCCAGTTTCTCCTCCTGGTTGTAAAGCAATGCTGACACATTGGCGCCGCCATCGATGTCCGTCAATCGCAGTGTCATTCCGCGCCGGATTATGCCGGACCAGTGACCGCCTCCCGGGACAAGTTCCTGCCAGAGAAAATGTTGTTCGTTCATTTTGGACTCCTTCTTAAAGGTTTCAGCCTTTTTTACCGGCTGGCATACGGATTCTGTTTATGATGATGGATAACGTAGTTATGCTCAGGATGCTGCCAAGCACCAACGGTATTGCCCATAACTGCCACCAGGGCGCGTCAGGCGAAACCGCATAAGTACGCGGCCAGGCGATATTGACGAATTCAAAAACCGACCAGATAAACGCTACTGCATTGATTACCAATCCCCACACGCCGAGTTTAAGTTCGCCGAGTGCCGGATTCCAGCGTCCGGTCAATCGGGTAAACAGACCGACGCCGGTGGTCATGGCAAACATGGCATACAATCCACCGGTACCGAAAGCAATCACTGTTGCAACAGCGCCATCATTCAGTCCGAGTAACAGGCCCAGACCGGACAGGGTAACAGTGCATAAAATGGCATTGCGCGGTGTCTTGTCTGCCGTGACGTGGCTCAGTACCGCAGGCATATTGCCTTCGCGCGCCATTGAAAAAACGATACGCGAGGTATATTTGACGACGGACGCACCGCAGGCCAGGAAGGCGATCATGACAATGCCGGAAAATGGTTTTTCTATCCATTGACCGAACCGATCTGCAATTAATGGCGTTACCGGATCCGCCGTTTTGCTGGCGTTTGTCAGTGCTTCATGATCAAAGGCCAGAATCAGCGAAGCTGAGTTAAATAATACGACGGCGCCGACGGCGCTTAATGCCAGGAAAATGGCGCGTGGCACCATGCGCTTGGGTTGATGTGTTTCTTCGGCGGTTGTGGAACAGGAATCAAAGCCGATAAAGGCCCAGCCCGCTATCGCGAGTGCGGCCAGAAATGCGGCCGTTTCAGTGGGAGCAGTACCTGAACCCATATGCTGGAATAATTCGGAAAATCCATGCTGACGGAAAAAAAAGAATAACAGCAACGCGATGCCGAATGATCCTATAATTTCCGCGTAAACGCCTAAAGCGATTAATGTTCTGAAAATATTGACATGCGCGAGATTGAGCAGGGCGCACAACAGCAGAAAAGCGGCGCCCCATAACACCATGGACATTCCACTGCTATCCAGCGCGCCCGAGAAGGTTGCCAGCCAGATGCCGCCGGTATACGCCGTCGTGGTCAGCATGGCGATTGCGGAACAGACATATATGACGCCGGCGTATTGGCCGGTTATCGTACCGCCCAGTTGCCGTGCCCATTTGTAAGCGCCACCGGCAATCGGAAACTGCGAGGCAAGCTCGGCATAGACCGTAGCCACCGTTAATTGCATGACCAGACAGATCGCCAGTGCAGCAAACCAGCCGCCGCCGGTAACAGTAGTTTGAACGCCGATAATGGCATAAAGACCCACCACGGGCGAAACAACAGCGAAACCCATGGTAAAACTGTGCCATACGGTCATGCTGCGGTTAAGCGTATCCGCAGCAGGCGGAACGCTGTTGGAAGGCGCGCTTGAATCCTGTTTTGATAATGTTGTCATGATTGAAGACTCCTTTCGCACAAGTTTTCGCGTACAACTATTGTGTACAACGCCAACCGCGCGGTTTTACGGATTTGTTACGGATTACAGTTTCCGGAACTCAGAATACTATGCAATGGATGCCACAATGGGCACCATGCATATACCTATCTCCCGGGCTTTTATCCCTCCGTGGAGTCTCGCTTTGTCTGAAGAAACTCTTGACGATAAAACACGAGACCGGAAACTCTCGAACCAGACGCTATTGCCGACTGATGATCTAAAACGTGATAATCAGAATCAGTTGATGCCCAATAGCCGGAACCCTAGTTTCCAAAAATTGAATCAAACTCAAAACCGTTTTAAGGCTATCAAAATTTTCAAACAAATGCAATTGTTTGTAACAAACGTTGAGTGCATAAAATAGTATAAGCGGGTGAGAAAAATAATAAAAAATCAGTTTTCTGCTCGATTCGACGAAACTTGGCAGTGATTTTTTGTTTCCGGAATAAACGTAAACGGCTGTATCGTATACAATGGATCGACTGAATCAGATGTTTAATCAGGCGTGTTGTAAAGGATAGTTATGAACTTTATCAGGTTGGCTTTTTTAATGTTGTGGCGTGATTGGCGCGCCGGTGAGCTTTATATTCTCGTGCTGGCGCTTGTCGTTGCAGTCAGCGGCATGACCACTGTCGGTTTTTTTGCCGAGCGTGTTGAGAAAACATTATCGCAGGAAAGTAATCAATTGCTGGGTGCCGATTTAATAATCATTTCTACGCGCCCGCTATCCGAACATTATTCCTTGGAAGCACGGCAACGGGGGCTGAAGACGGCGGCAATCATCAAGTTTCCAAGCATGGTTTCTAATGGAGAAGTCAATCAGCTGACGGAAATCAGAGCGGTATCCGAAGAATATCCTTTGCGCGGAAAGCTGTACCTTGCAGGCACACCAACTGACTTGGCAAGGCGTGTTGCTCAAGGTATTCCTGAATCCGGAACAGCATGGATCGATGAAAAACTGCTTGCGCGTATGGATCTGAAACGTGGAGATCAGGTTGAAATCGGTACAGCGCACTTCAAAACAACCGAGCTGATTATACGCGAACCGGATCATTCGGTCGGTTTTATCCAAATGGCGCCGCGCGTGATGATTAATGCTGCCGATCTGCCTGCTACCGAATTAATTCAGGAAGGCAGTCGTATCACCTACCAGTTGTTAATAGCCGGAGATTTCCGTGCTGTAGAGAATTTTCGTAATTGGGCTGAGAGCCAGATTACATCCGTTGAGCGCATCGAAGGGATACGTGATGCGAGGCCGGAGATTAAGTCCGCACTTGAGCGCGCCGAGAAATTTCTGAATCTGGCTGCTCTGGTGAGTGTCGTACTTGCTGCCGCGGCGGTTGCGCTGGCGGTGCGCCGCTTTACTTTACGTCACCTTGACGGCTGTGCCATCATGCGCAGCATGGGCGCAACTCAAAGCGGTCTGTTCAATCTCTACCTGTATTATTTTGCTGTGCTTGGCGTCATTGCGAGTACGCTCGGTTGCATCATCGGTTTTGCTTCACAGGAAATTTTATCGACATGGTTATCCGGACTGGCGGATACGGTAATGTCACTGCCCAGCTGGTTGCCGGCCGTTCATGGTTTTTTGATAAGCATGGTGCTGCTGCTGGGATTTGCTTTGCCCCCGGTGTTGAATCTGCGCAGCGTACCTGCATTACGAGTGTTACGCCGTGATATCGGTTTGCCCAATACTTACAGCATTACGGGTTATTTACTGGGTTTGATCATTTTGTCGCTGCTATTCATATGGAAAGCGCAGGACTTGAAACTGGGTTTTTATATTATCGCTGGGTTTATTATTGCCATTGGCGTATTTGGTTTAATCGGCTGGATACTGGTCAGGTTTTTATCCGGCTTGCGGCATCAGGCGGGTGGGGCTTGGCGCTATGGTCTTGCCAGCATTCGTCGGCGAGCAGGATCCAGTATCATTCAGGCGGTATCGCTTGGGCTTGGATTCATGGCTTTACTGGTATTGACCCTGGTACAGGACGATTTGCTCAAGGACTGGCATACGACCCTGCCACCGGATGCGCCGAATCATTTTCTTGTCGGCATTCAGGAAGACCAATTGCCATTGCTGGAAACTTTTTTTGATCGCCATGATATAGCTCATCCCCCCGTTTTTCCGATGATACGCGCCCGGCTGACCGAAATTAACAACCGTAAAGTCAAGCCTGAGAACTATGATGATCCGCACGCGGCAAATCATGTGAGGCGTGATTTTAATTTGTCCTGGACTGATGAGTTACCGCAGGACAATCAGCTGGTAAAAGGCGAGTGGTGGGATGCCGCTAGTGACGAGACAGCCGGAAAAGAAGTCGCGCTCTCGCTTGAAAAAGGCATTGCACGCACTTTGCGTGTCGGGCTGGGAGATCGATTGACCTTTGATATCGCAGGTAATTCTTTTTCAGGCACCATCACCAGCCTAAGAGAAATCGACTGGGATTCGTTCCGAGTGAATTTCTTTGTTGTTGCACCGCCCGGATATCTGGGTAGCTATCCGGCGAGCTATATCACCAGTTTTTATGTACCAGCATCGGAAAACCAGATGATGCATGATCTGGTGCGGGAATTTCCGAATATTCTGGTCATTGATGTTGCCGCGGTGGTTACACAGATACAGGAAATGATCCAGCAGGTATCCCGCGCTATCGAATTTGTTTTTCTGTTCACGCTGTTGGCCGGATTTATTGTGTTGTATGCAGCTATAGCGGCAACACAGGACGAGCGAATTTACGAAGCCGCCATTTTTCGCACGCTTGGTGCAAGGCGCGAACAATTGACACGCGCCTGGGCCGCCGAATTTGCAATTCTCGGCGGTCTGTCCGGTTTGTTCGCATCGGCTGGCGCAAGCCTGCTGGGCTACGCTATTGGTAGTCATGTTCTGCATTTATCGTACAGCTTTAATCCCTGGATCTGGGCAACCGGCATCGGTATAGGTATCGTCGGTGTATTAATCGCAGGCTTGATGGGCACGCGCAGTACACTGACAACGCCGCCATTATTAACTCTTCGCAAAGTTGGATAAACACTGTTGTGGACTCAATCATCACGCAAATTCCATTATCAGGCAAGGCATCGCCAAAACTTCGGTCGCTGCCGCCATTGAGTGTATACATTCATATTCCCTGGTGTCTGAAAAAATGCCCGTACTGCGACTTCAATTCGCACGAGCTGCGAAAAGAGGATTCATCTTCCGAAGATGCTTATGCAAATGCATTGATTCACGATCTGGAGTCCGCTTTGCCTCATGTCTGGGGACGGCAAATAATCAGTGTTTTTTTTGGCGGTGGAACGCCAAGTTTATTCAGCGCACAGTCGATTGATAAAATTTTGACAGCGATCCGTACTTTGTTGCCGCTGGAACCCATGGCAGAAATCACTTTGGAGGCCAATCCAGGAACTTTCGAAGCACAGAAATTTGCCGAATTCCGTTCTGCCGGAATCAATCGTTTGTCTATCGGCATACAAAGCTTTAATTTACAGCATCTTCTCGCACTGGGTCGGGTGCATAGCGATGATGAAGCGCGCAGGGCGATAGCTATCGCACAGAGCATTTTTGACAACATCAATCTGGACTTAATGTACGCATTACCTGGACAGACAGTAGAGGAGGCGTGCAGGGACGTTGAAACTGCCTGCTCTTTTGGCGTTGCACATTTATCCATCTATCATTTAACAGTGGAACCCAACACGCTGTTTCACCGCTTTCCGCCCACACTGCCAACGCATGAACAGTCAGCTGACATGCAGGATCAAATCGAGCACATCCTTCATGAACATCACTACATGCAGTATGAAACATCCGCTTTTGCGCGCCGTGGGAGGGAATGTTTTCATAACACAAATTATTGGTTATTCGGAGATTATCTTGGCATAGGCGCTGGTGCGCACAGTAAAGTCAGCTTTGCAGATAAAATCATGCGCCAGATGCGATTCAAACAACCCAAGGCCTATCTTGAAAAAGCAGCGGGCAGTTCTATTTCTGTCGCATCAACGATACAGACGCAATTCGAATTAAAACCGGCTGATCGCAGTTTTGAATTCATGATGAATGCGCTGCGTTTAACCGGCGGATTCGAAAGTGCATTGTTTGAGGAACGCACCGGAATGCCAATTACTGTTATTCTTCCAGCACTAAAAGAAGCAGAACAGCGCGGATTGATCGAACGCGACCATCGTCGCATTACACCAACCTTGATGGGCAAGCGCTTCCTGAACGATCTGCTGCAAATCTTTCTGCCTGCCAAGGGTTAGTGCCCGGTTTTTCGGTATATATTTACCCAGCGATAGAAAAAAGGAATGCACACGTGACCTATGTAAAACCGGAAGAGATTGTTGAGAATATGCTGCAGGCAGGCGCCAGCAAAGCAAGTTTGCCGATCGGTAGCTTGTTGTTGCGCGGTTTTCTGGCTGGAGCGTTTCTAGGGTACGCGACTACGTTGGCTATTACCGCAGCTACGCAAACCGGTCTGGGTATAATCGGCGCCATTGTTTTTCCGGTTGGTTTTGTCATGATCATCCTGCTCGGTCTTGAACTGGCAACGGGTAATTTTGCGCTTATTCCTATTGCTGTGCACGATGGGCGCACCCGTTTTATGCGATTACTCAACAACTGGATGTGGGTTTTACTTGGCAATCTGATCGGCAGCGCCAGTTATGCATTTCTTTATTACGTTGTTATGACCAAAATGGGGCATATTGATCCTGCGACGCTTCCAGTGACGCAACGTATTGTTGAAATCGGTGAAGCTAAAACGCTGGGTTACGCGCAATATGGTTTTGCCGGTACCATCTCGGCTTTCAGCAGTGCGTTACTGTGTAACTGGATGGTTACGCTGGGCGCCGTTATGGCATTAACATCCACTACGACAGGTGGAAAAATTGCCGCTATGTGGTTACCGATCATGACTTTTTTTGCTTTGGGTTATGAACATGCCATTGTAAATATGTTCGTTATTCCCGCTGCCATGTTGTTTAATGACAATATCACCTTTGCAGACTGGTGGTTATGGAACGGTTTGCCGGTTTTAGCCGGAAATATTGTCGGTGGCATGCTTTTTACCGGTTTTTTATTGTACTGGACGTTTGGTTCTGCACATAAAAGATAGTTGACCGCCTGCGTTCCATCCGTCCGGTAGATTGAAAATGGCGATAGATGCGAATTGGCTTACGGTAAAGAGGACAGGAGAGGGCAGGATTCAAAGATTTAAAGTAGATGGATTTAAGTATGTCACCCCAGCGGTCGTATTATATTGACAGTTTGGCATTATGGCATGCCAAACTGCAGCAGGTTACGTAAAAAGATTATCGACTCAATTGAAATTTAGGTATTTCAACTAATTTGATCCGGTATCCGATTGAACCGGGAAGAAACTAAGATTAATATTTTAAATACTGGAAGAATCAAATAATGCACCAAGACAAGGCAGCAATACTCGATCAGCTGAAACTTATTTTTCAAGATACTTTTGTAGATAGTAATCTCACTTTTTCTATTGATACCAGCCGGGATGATGTCGCAGAATGGGACAGTTTAAGCCATATCAGACTGCTAACTGCTATTGAAGCAAGCTTTGATGTTCAGTTTGATTTGGAAGAGATCGTCAACATGACAACAGTGGCCACCATTGTTGATCTTCTGTATGAAAAACTAAATTAACCCTGTCTTTTCGCAAAGTATTACCCCATGCATGATCTTCCCTGGCTGCTCAAGTCTGCTGATGATTTCAATGAACGCTGCGCCCGATTACTGAATCATGCATCGCCCGGCGCTGAAGCACGATTGCTTGCCAATTACGCTTTATCCATCAATCAATCCAATCGGTTATATCAAACGATACAACAATCCGGTCCGGAAAAACGTGCCGCCCTGTCCAGGAATTTAATTCCGTTCAGATTGGGAATAGTCGGCAACGCAACCATGGATTTGATGATACCTTCCATGGTTGTTGCCGCCTTACGCAATGGGATAGACCTGGAAGTGATTGCGGCGGATTTTGGACAAGCGGCGCAAGAAGCTTTTGATCCGGCTTCGAAGCTTAATCAATCGAATCTGGATGCAGTCCTGCTTGCACTCGATTACCGTGCTTATTCATTTCCTGTAAATGAACCTGGATATTCTGGGAAAAACAACACGGTTCTTGATGCATTCAAATATTTACAGCAAATTCGAGAGTCTTTTGCGCTTAACGGCAAAATGATTTGTATTGTACAGACACTGGCGTGTCCGCCTTATGACTTAAGTGGGAATCTTGATGCACAGCTTGATGGTTTGCTTCGAAAATCGGTGAATGCGTTTAACTCTATACTTACTGAGAACATTAAAAAAAGCGCGGATGTTCTGTTCGATGTCGCAGCATTGGCCAATGTTGTTGGTACCCATCAATGGTTTGATGAAAGGCAGTGGTATATGTCAAGAGTGCCTATGGCTAACAGATATATACCGTTGTATGCGGACTACCTGGCAAAATTGCTCGCGGCGATTCGTGGAAAAAGCAAGAAATGCCTTGTTCTGGATCTGGATAATACCCTTTGGGGTGGTGTAATCGGAGATGACGGATTAGAAGGCATTCAGATCGGCCAAGGACATCCGGTCGGTGAGTCTTTTCTGGCAATTCAACAATGGGCAAAATCGCTAAAGGCTTTAGGAGTCATTCTGGCGGTGTGTTCTAAAAATGATAAGGCTGTTGCACTGGAAGCTTTTCAGAAACACCCGGGAATGTTGCTTAAAGAATCTGATTTTGCAGTCTTTATGGCCAACTGGGAAGACAAAGCTTCCAATGTTCGCAAGATCGCTGAAATATTGAATATTGGCATGGATGCAATGGTTTTTGTTGACGATAATCCTGCAGAACGCGAAATTATTCGGATTATGATACCTGAGATAAGTGTACCGGAGCTGCCAAAAGATCCTTCGCAGTTTCTGCGCGTATTATGTGCCGCGCGTTACTTTGAAAAAATCGACTTTACTGCGGATGACGCGCAACGCAATGCGCAGTATGCAGATAATGCACGACGTCAGGCTATGCTGCAGAAGGCTCCCGGTCTGACGGATTATTTGATTTCACTGGAAATGAAAATACATTTCGCGCCGTTTAATGAAACCGGGCGCAAGCGCATCGTGCAACTCATTAATAAAACAAATCAATTTAATTTGACAACCCGGCGGTATACCGAAGCTGATGTACTGGGGTTTGAAAAATCCGATCGCTATTTAACGCTACAGGTACATTTACAGGACAAGTTTGGCGATAATGGTATGATTAGTGTGGTTATCTGTAAAAATGCGAACGATGATTACTGGGAGATTGATACTTGGCTGATGAGCTGCCGTGTGATTAAGCGCAGAGTAGAAGACGCGATTTGTGACGAACTGGTGGCGATTGCACGGTCAAATGGTATTGAAAAGCTACGCGGCTATTATCGTCCGACCGAGAAAAACAAACTGGTCAAGAATCATTATCAGCAACTGGGATTTGAGTTGATTTCCTCGAATGATTTGGAAGACATCTGGGAGATTAAAACCGAGCACTATCAACCTAAACATCCACCTATAGCAATTCAAACCTAATCAAATTCATGAATGATCAGAAATCTGCGGATAAGACAGTGCTGACGGGCATAAGCCAGAACGATCTTGACGATGTTGCCGGGTTTCTGCATCGCCATATGAATAATCGTTTTACTGCCCTGGAGTGGAAACAGGGCATCAGTAAATCGTGGTTGCTGGATGCACCCAATTTTGGTTTCATGTTAAAGCACGATAATGAAATCGTGGGTGTTTTATGTGCAATTTACTCGGAACAACCTGTTAAAGCCGGCAGTGCGAAGCGATTCTGCAATCCCCATAGCTGGTGCGTATTAGCCGATTTTCGTGTACGCAGTATCGATCTTGTGCTGGCATTGATACGACAGAAAGGTTACATATTTACCATGCTGTCACCCAATAAGGAAGGCATTGAGATATTTCGGTTCTTGAAATTTAAACCTCTGAATAATGAGGTTGCGATATTTCTGAATATACCGGTTGTTACAAATGCCGGTGAGGTAATAAGCCAGCAGAAAATAGAACAAATTAGAACACTGTTGCCGCAGCAGGCTGCGCGATATTATGCTGATCATGCTGACTTTCCTTGGCTGAGTTTTTTGTTTTTTAAAAGTGGGGATCGTTATGGTTTCCTGATTTTTAAAAAACAAATCCATAAAAGACTGGCCAGCGCCTGGATTCTGTATATCAGTGATGCTGCATTATTCCGGCAGTGCTGGCCGGCTATTCGTACCGTTTTGCTGCTCAGGCATGGATTTCTTTTCAGCAAAATTGAATCCCGTCTTCTGGATCAGCCAATGAAGACATTATTAAAACCTGAACAAGGCCATCAGAAGTTCTATCTTGGTGACGAAATATCCGCTGAGTGTGTGCAGAATTTGTACAGCGAGCTGGTAACGCTGAATTTATAACGCTCCGGTGTAGCGCAAGAAATACCATTCAATTCGATTTATCATATTTACGCCGATTGATCGCATAACCGGAAATAGCTTTCCTCCACGGCAGTGCCAGCATACCGGGTAAACGCTCGACTTGTCCCGGATCCCGGTAGCCGTTGATGCCGATCATCATGCCGTGATGTCCGCCTCTGGGTTGATCCCGATAGGTACCCGATAATCGATCCCACCAGGAAAGATTAAAACCGAAATTACTGTTCGCTTCATCCGCTCTGATCGAGTGATGAACGCGATGCATATCCGGCGTAACCAGAAACCAGCGCAGCACTCGGTCCAGTCTGCCCGGCAACTGTATATTGCTGTGATTGAACATGGCGGCGGCATTCAGTAATACTTCGAATAGCACCACCGCAAGCACTGGCGGTCCCAGCAACAAAATAGCGGCAGCCTTGATGAGCATGGACAGAATGATTTCAATAGGATGAAACCGTATGCCAGTCGTCAGATCGTAATCCAGATCAGCGTGATGGACGCGGTGTACGCGCCACAGAACAGGAACAGCATGCATCATGACATGCTGCAGGTAAATGATGAAATCCATTGCCACGATCGAAATGGCGATTGAGGCAAACAAGGGTATTTGATAATAATTTAATAATCCCCAGCCTTGCTGCTGCACAAAAACAGCAACGCCAACGGCCCCGGCCGGAAATGCCAGACGCAGCACAACGCTGTTAAGCAATACCAATCCAAGATTGTGAGTCCAGCGAAATTTTTTCGGAATAGTCAGAATGCGGCAAGGCGCGAGTTGTTCCCAGGTCGCCATGAGAAAGAAAACACCGAAAAAGGCAGCCAGTTTAACAATGAATTCGTTATGGATTATCCATTCGTGCCAGCTCATGCCATGTTTCCCGGATCTGGTGCAAGTATCGTACAGAGCAAAAATAACGCTCAAACTATCACTCTGGACTGATTAAAGTCAAACGCGGGTAGGGAAGTCGGTAAATTAAATCCCCGCTAAATCCCAGAATTCAAAGACAATTGTCCGGACACAGCTACTGATTTAATCTTATTTTTTTTGTGTGTGAATGCCCACACCATATTCATACACGAGCTTTCCGCCTAGCCATCCCGCGCTGCAAAGAAAAATAAACCCCAAAATCGAAAAAGCAATGGCGGCTAACCCTGGCTGTTCAAGCTGTGTGCCATCAAGGCGCAGAAACAGGCTGACTGCATAGAAAGACCAGCTGATCATAATCAGTATCATATGCTGATTCGCCACCTTCATCGCTGGACTCTGCTGACCAATTTTTCCAAGTTCCAGCAATCCGGTCATCATGGCGGGCAACGCGGTGATTATCCCAATGACAAGTAACACCCCAGCTACCCAGCCTGTCTGTTCATTTGTAAATAAACTTGCAATATCCGCTATTGTTGCAAGAAACCAGGTTGCCAGTGGAAAATGAACCAGCATTGGGTGGATGGGGTGTTTCATGCGATTTACCTTCTTTTTTATTAAAGAACCAAACTGAGCAGCGTCAAAAAGCCTGCCACTGCCACGCCGGCATGGATGAGCACTACATTTTTTGGCGCAACGCTGCCTTTTACATGTATTGAGGCAAGATAGAATCCGCCTAGTGCGGCAACGACAAGCAATCCAAGTGCTGCGGTCAGGCGCGAGTCTCCCGAACCTTCCAGCACCAGCATGATCAGCATGATCAAGCCTGTCGCGCCTAATAAGGCATGAACAATAGACAATGGCCATGGCGCCAATTGTCCGGAGAAAACTTTCATGGCTAATACGACACCGCCGACAGCGGCAATGGCTAAAACTATAATTAAATAGGTAAGCATTAAATCCTCCTCCTGATTAGTCTAAGGGCTTATACTTTACTGTATGTTTTGAAGCTTTTGCAATAAAAATATGTCGAAACCAGAAAAACTAACCATTATCAATATTTAGCATGTCCTCTCTATCATTTTTGGGTCAGAGTCAACAATCATTGGTCACGGCGTTACTTCATCATCGCAGCGGACTTACGGTGGACGAGCTGTCGCAGCTGTTATCCATCTCTCGTAATGCGGTCAATCAGCACCTGTCGAGCCTGGGAAGCAGTGGTTTCATTCAGAGTGCAACCCTGGCAAGTACGGGCGGCAGGCCGGGCAGGATTTATTCCTTATCACCAAATGGTTTGGAGCTTTTCCAAAGACACTATTCGTTTTTCGCCAAGCTGTTGCTTTCGTGGGTCGATAAAAATCTGGGTGAACAGGAAACAAAATTGTGTTTGCATGCGCTCGGAGAGCAAATGGCTGGAGAATTTGAGGCTCGTATAGCGAAGCAGTCATCATCAACGGACAAACTTCGTGAAGTGGCGGCGATTATGTGCGAACTTGGCTATGATGCACGCGTAAAGGAGAGTTCGGGAAACTACACTGAGATTATTGCCAATAACTGTATTTTCAATCAACTCGCTGAAGAGTATCAGGGATTTTGCACACTCGATCTGAGCTTTCTGGCTTCGTTATTAAAAACCGATATCGAACACAAAGAATGTATCGTCAGGAAAGGAAATTACTGCTGTTTCGCTATTGCAACCGGCTGCTCCGATTAGGTTCTGTTGAGATATCTGGGCAAAATGATGTTATCGGTTGGGCATCCACATCACAGCTCAAATTTTTATTTCATCTTCAAACAAGTTAAATACGCTGTTTTCTATAGCATATGTCATTCTTGATCTATACATTACACAAAATCCCATGATCACACGAAGACACCATTATATTTGGCGCAATTATCTTAGGCCATGGGCCAAAGACGATCAAATCTGGTGTAATAGAAAAGGAAAGAAATATCGGCCTGAAGGCTAAGAACCTTTCTTGTTCCGGAATTTTGACAGGTTCATTCGTTTTTTTTCTTCAATTTCCGGTACAGCCAGCGCCACAGGTAACTGTCAGGCATAACTTCGCCATTGATGATATAGGTCAGTGTTCTGGGATTGTTCAAAAGCTCGGTCAGTGCGCTTCTGGCGGTTGGCCGACCGCAAAAGAGGATGTGATCCTGATGTTTGATTTGCAGTGTGGCGTCGGGCAGCAGGAGAGGGGTGTTATCACGCAGCAACATTAATGGAACCAGATCAAGCTTGATATCGCGATTGTCGGGATCCTGGCCCAGGTGATCAAGCGATATGGACCCGCCTTTCGAAATGAGACCGGTGACGGCAGGCGCAGAATAGCGATCGATAGCAACGGACCAGGTTTCAGGCACCTGTTCTCCGACAACGCTGACCAGGTGTGCAATCAACTGATTTGCCCAGGCATTGGTCTGATTACGCGCCAGGTGGAGAAACTGTGCAAGCAGGGGGGAGATCATATGCGCCAGGCAGGCGTGTGCGATGATATCGCTGGGCTGCATGGAAATGTCAGCACTGAACTGTTCGAATAGCAGATCGTTGTAACGCTTGTTCTTGCGGATGACGACGAACAAATCGGGGTTCATTTCGCGAGCAGTCATCACGATAGACAGATTGTTGATGTCGCTATCGGTTCCGGCAACAATACCGACCGCATCCCTGATGCCCGCTTCTTCCAGTGTACCGGTTTCAGTGCCGCTGCCTAAAATGCAATCATCGCATCCGGTCAGTTTGGGGTCGGCTTCGACGATAACCGTAGTGATATGCGTGCGTTGAAGATTTTTGACGACAGATTTGCCAAATCGTCCGTAGCCGCAGACTATCCATTTTCCGGTAGGCGGACAAACCGGTGATTGCAGGATGCGTCCGGGAACACCGGTCAGCCACTCATGCAACAAATAGACGCCCAGTGCATGCACTTCCATCGCCAGTTGATCGCCGAACAATGCGTATGGATTGATGATGTGATCGGTGCCGAAAGAAGCCATGTTTGCTGTCGTATCCATATTTTCGGCGCGTCCCAGCACCATCAGCGAAGGGTTTATCAACTTGACCGAGATGGCCACGGCAAGGTTTGCATGATCGTTATTGGTGAGCGCCGCAACGCCGGCGCAAAAAGGATGCCTGATTCCCGCCTTGATCAGGGTGTCAGGCAGGCGCGCGTCTGCGCATAAAGCGGGTATGTCGTACTGGAAATCTTCCAGTTCGAGCTCACTGATCCTGAGCTGCTGAATCTCGACAACGACAGCGCGTATATTCTTGCGGTCCAATGCGTTAACCAGCAGACTGCCTGTTTCTCCATAGCCGCAGATAATATAGAAAGGTTCGCTGATTTGTTTGACTGATTTGGCGAACCGCGAGGATCTGACGGCAGTTTTCAGGTTTGCGTCCTGAACCAGCGTGATAATCGTGCCTATGGCATAGAACCAGACGATAACAGTCAGATAAATAGAGAATGTCATCCACAAACGCTGCGCGGTACTGAATTCGTGCGGTACTTCGCCGAAGCCGATAGTCGTGGCGGTGTAGCTGATAATATAGAAAGCCTGAAACAGAGATAGGTGTGAAACCTCGCCGCCAATTTCAATACCCGGCATTAATGTCAATCCGCCGACCGCAATACCGAAACTGATAATTACTGCGATCAACGGCGCGCGCATGCGCCGCAGAATCAGAAACACGATGTTATTCATTATTGAATCCCGGCTTTTATGATCGCCCGAGCGATGTCGCCGGGCTATTTACCGGCGCAGATTGATCGTTTCGGCAATCAACAGGATAACCGATACGATATTGGCCAGTAACGCGCCGCCGGATAAAGAAACAACATGATTAATCATGATGGATTCATCAGGCGTGTCGCTGATCAGCGCGTAGAGGATTGCGGCGGCGATAAGGTGCAGATCCGCAACCAGACTGGTGGCCAGATGAACGGCGCCAATCTGGGTGCGGTCTCCGAATTTCAGCACTGTGGCGATCAAGCTGACGACAATGGCGGCATACAATTCGTATGGATGATGATGCGCGGGATTGTCCATGTCACCGACAAAAAAGCCATAATTGAGTGACAGGGCAAGCACAATAAAAAAACCAAAAACTACTTTTTCAAGGTTCATGACAGGTTCTGATCCATAGTGAATGATCGTGAGCTGGCATTATTTTAACTGAAAGCGTGCTTTGCGGTGCTGATACCTGCATGACACGTTCTTGGGTTTGTTCAATGTTCCTTTTCGATGTGTCCGCCTGACTTGCTTCGGTGCTGCCAAGCCCGTTCCCGGACAAAACTGTTTGACTGGTAATCCTGCATTGCCTGATCAATTTCCGCTCTGGTGTTCATCACAAACGGACCATGTTGCACAATGGGCTCATGGATCGGTCTGCCGCTGATCAGTATGAAGCGCGCACCCTGTCTGCCGGCGGTGAAAACGGGAGAAGTGTTCGCGCCACCCAGTGTAACAAGGGTATGTGTCGCTACGGTTTTTCCATTGACTTGACCGTTTCCCTCGAACACATACAGAAAGCTAGTGTTTTCCTCAGGCAAGACATAATCAAATGGTTTGTCCGGTTCCACCGATACATCCAGAAAAATGACCTGAGTGATATCGTCCACAATCGGTGACACTGTTTTTTCTAGATTGCCAGCGATAACTTTAACGCGATAGCCGGACTTTTTCAGTACCGGAAATGCTTCCGCCGGATATTCCTGATATTCGGGTGCATCCATTTTGTTTACTGCGGGCAGGTTGATCCACAGTTGAAAACCACGCAGCAAGCCATCCTTTTGTTTGGGCATTTCCGAATGAATCACGCCACTGGCGGCTTTCATCCATTGCGCGCCGCCAGGCCCAAGGTTGCCGGTGTTGCCCATGCTGTCGGTGTGCTCCATTTCGCCATCAATGATATAGGTGAGGGTATTGAAGCCGCGATGAGGATGCGCGGGAAAACCCGCAATATAATCGTCAGGATTCTCGCTGCCGATGTGATCCAGCAGCAGAAACGGGTCATAACTGCGCAAAGCCGGTGTGCCGATAGTGCGGTGCACAATAACACCGGCACCTTCGATGATGGTCAGTGCGGGAATGAGCCGCAAGGCATTTTCTACATTCATTTTTTTCTCCTTTATTCCGTGTGTGTGTTTTACACGACACAGCATCACTGGATGCTGTGTCGCTACGTTATATTCTATTGACCGTCATGGTGTTACGAGCAAGTCGATTGTCAACACTGCAAGCGCCTGCACCATGTACCGCGAGCAGCATCAAACCACCGGCAATCGCGATATTTTTCATGAATAGAATTGTCTGCATCTGGTCGTCAAAGTTATTATGAAAGATCGCAGCGGCGGCAACTGAAAATAAGGCCAGAATGACTGCTGAATACCGTACTTTCCAGCCGACGATAATGGCCAGACCGCCTGCGATTTCAAGCAGAATGACAAGTGGCAGCAAAGCACCCGGCACCCCCATTGTTTCCATGTAGCCTTGCGTGCCTGCGTAAGCGCCGATTTTGGTCAATCCGGCAATCAGAAATATATGGCCGAGAAATAGGCGTGCGATTAGCTGAGTGATTTTTTCCATTTCAATCTCCTGTGTTTGTGGTTTGTGCTCATTGTTCCAACGCATCAAGCGCGTTGTGATGGTATGTATTATGATTGTTGATATACAATAAATAAACAATAGTAAAATGAATTAACTGTTCTCCATAGAGCAACAAAAAGGTGCAAATGAATCGATTTGAAAATATGGATACCTTTATCCGGGTTGTGGAAACAGGCAGTATCAGCGGCGCTGCAGATGCGCTTGGAATTGCGAAATCAGCCGTCAGTCGCAGGCTCAAAGAACTGGAAGGGCATCTCGACGCCGAGCTTTTTCACAGAACAACCCGACGCATGAATTTGACTGAAACCGGGCGCGCCTTTTATCATCAGTCGGTTCGCATACTGGCCGATGTGCTTGAAGCGGAGCTTGCCGTTTCACAGGCGCATGGCACATTGAAGGGAAGCCTGAAAGTGGCTGTACCTTCGAGTTTCGGGTTAATGCATTTAGGGCCGGCGATTAACGATTTTTTACAGCAACACCCTCAAATTGAATTTGATCTGGACTTTAACGACCGGCAAGTGGACTTGATGCAGGAAGGCTTCGATCTTGCCATTCGTATTGCTTATCTTCCCGACTCAAGTTTGATTGCCCGCCGTATTGCACCGGTTCGGCATGTATTTTGTGCAAGTCCGGGTTATCTTGAAAAACATGGCGCACCACAATCTCCGGATGATCTGCTTGATCATCGGTGTCTGGTTTATAACCTGCTGCAGGATTATCAGCATTGGACGTTGATCGACAGGAATAATCAGGAGAGGAAGATAAAAATCAATCCGCATATCAAAGCCAGTGCGGGTGAGTTTCTTCGCGATGCGGCGGTAAACAGCCAGGGAATTGTGTACTTGCCGACTTTTATTGTCTACCGGGAAATTGAAAACGGCGCGTTGACTCCAGTGCTGCGGGAAATGCGGGCCAAGCAAATCGATGCTTACGCAATCTATCCGCACACACGCCATCTTTCACTGCGTGTTCGCGTTTTTGTGGATTTTTTAGTGCAACGATTTGCAGGAATTCCTTACTGGGACAACTGTCTTGAGCGTACATAGAAAGAATTGCGGTGTGTATGCAAAGTCACAGGGTTTGTAACTAATCCCACATCAGATCACAGCCTGACTGTGCTGCGGCGTCAAGCAGATTGATCAAAGGCAGTGCTCTATGCGTGATGCTGACAGCAGGTTCTTTTTCGTCGTCTTCATCTTCATCAGCAGGTGGCGCGGCTTTGTCTGGGGATAGCGCTGCTTTTAATCGATTCAGCGCCAGAGGTAAATCTTTCGCCAGAATGGCGCCAGGCACGGTTTTGCTGTGTCCCATCAATTTGATCATTTGCAGCGCAATATCACCAAACATGGTGATATTGCCAACATCGGTCTTGAATGTCACCAGCATGTGATGATTAGAATAGTGGTCAGGGCAGCTTTTTCAGCAGCATCAATCATGGATTATTTACTGGCGCCGAGCTGCATTGCGCGTATCCTGGATTGTTCAAGTTCTTCAGGTGAGGCAGAGCCGGATTCCAGCCAGCCTTGCAGGTTGGATTGAGCGATATCGGCAAGTGCGGCGATCCAGTCTGCGCGCTCGTTTAAACAGGGAATATAATGATAATCCTTGCCGCCCGCTTCAATAAAGATTTTTTTTCCTTCAATAGCGATTTCTTCAAGGGTTTCGAGACAATCCGAAACAAAGCCGGGGCAAACGATATCGACGCGCCGGGTTTGACTCTTGCCGAGGTTTTCCAGTGTTTCCGCGGTGTAGGGTTGCAGCCACTGCGCACGACCGAAACGGGACTGAAAGCAAACCTGATACTGCGATTGCTCCAGATTCAACGCTTCAGCCAGCAAGCGTCCCGTTTTTTGACAGAAGCAGAAATACGGATCGCCTTTGTCGAGATTCCTGCGCGGTACACCGTGAAAGCTGATGATCAATTTATCCGGTTGTCCGTGCTGCTCCCAATATTCACGTATGTTCTGCGCCAGGGCGGCGATATACCTCGGGTGATCGTGATATTGCTTGACGGTTCGAATAGCAGGCATATTGCGCATCTGGTTCAGCGTCGCAAAAACAGCATCCATGGCGGCGGCGGTACTGCTTGCGGCGTATTGAGGAAACAGCGGGATAACCAGAATACGGTCACATCCCATGCTTTTCATTTTGTTCAGCACGCTGGTGACCGATGGGTTGCCAATATTCATTGCATATTCCACGACCAGTCTGGTGCTCAGGGTATTGTGCAGTATTTCCGCTAATAACGCTGTCTGCCGTTCGGTATGCACTTTCAGGGGAGAGCCTTCCGCCGTCCATATTTGCGCATATTTTTCAGCCGACTGTTTAGGCCTGAAAGGTAAAATAAAACCGTAGAGTATGGGCCACCAGATCAGACGCGGCACTTCAATGACGCGTCGATTACTCAGAAATTCCTTCAGATAGGGTCGCACCGCCGCCGGTGTCGGCGCATCCGGCGTCCCCAGATTGATGAGCAGAATGCCCGTATTTCCAGGTGAACCATGTTGATAATCGGATTCTGTATCCATCGTTTAATCAGGTATCGAGTGAAGTAAAATTGAAATGGATCTGGTCTGATTGGTTTATTGCTGTGCAAGGCTGCTGGACAACAACTTGGCGGTAATGTCAACAATCGGGATCACGCGTTCATAAGCCATGCGTCTTGGCCCAATAACGCCGACCGTTCCTACCACAGCGCCTTCCATCTCGTAGGATGCTGTAATTACACTGAAATCATCAAAAGCGGTAATGTCGGATTCGCCGCCGATAAATATTTTTACGCCGTGCGCATGCCGGCTAAGCTCGAGCAGTTGCAATAGTTTGGTTTTGCGTTCAAAAATCTCGAAAAGACTTTTCAGACTGGACAGATTCTCTGAAGTATCCAGTGTATCCAGCAGTTTGCGTTCGCCGGCGAGTACGATAACTTCGCTGTTTTCGCTTGCGGCGGCTCCGCCGGCTTCAATAGCCGCATTCATCAGGCCGATCATATCCTGACGGAGTTGTTTAAGTTCCTTTTGAACGCGACTGCGGATTTCATCCAGCGTACAACCGGCATAGTGCTGATTAATAAAATTGCCGGCTTCGATCAGATCAGACTGACTATAAGTGACATCAGTGAAAATAATCCGGTTCTGTACATCGCCTTCCGGGGTTACGATGATCAAAAGAATCCGCTTTTCCGATAATGCCATGAATTCTATATACCGGAAAACCGCGCCGGTTCGTTTGGGTGTGACGACAATGCCTGCAAAATGCGTCAATTCGGACAGCAATTGCGATGCCATATTAACGAGACGCGACGGATTATCAGGTAATAATTGGTTTTCGAGATGAATCAGTTCATTTTCTCCGAGCGATTTGATCACCAGAAGTTTATCGACAAAGAAACGATAGCCCTTGGCTGTCGGCACTCTGCCCGCGGATGTGTGCGGACTCATCACCAGGCCCATTTCTTCGAGATCGGCCATGACGTTGCGGATTGTGGCGGGACTCAATTCCAGTCCAGAGAATCGGGAAAGCGATCGCGATCCGACCGGCTGTCCTTCATGGATATAACGCTCAACCAGAGTTTTTAACAGTATTTGGGCACGTTCGTTAAGCATAGACATAATAGGTTAATTCTACAACATTCTTAGACTGTTTAATGCTGCCTTTGCGTTTTGCTGACAATGTATTTATCTTGCTGCCTTTGTAATAATGCTAATATGGACTTGTCAGCGTTTTTTCACTGTCGGGAATATATGAAAATCGCACTTCAAGATCCGGTTTTTTGATTGCAGAAGCTTTGGAAAATTTCAACAGAGCCATTTTTATTCAATGATTCTACTGCATCTGTAACAGTAAAATGAGCGTTTGAATGCAGCAAGCTGAGACAAAACTTTTTTAATTACGGCAAGTTTTCATTATTTTTCTAATCTTCAGCAATGAATTACCCATTTAAGACGATTGCGTTGATCGGTAAACATAAAAACGAAGAAATTGCGGCATTAATACCCGATCTTGCCGAGTTTTTGACAGAATTGCACTATGAAGTGTATATCGACCAGCTGACAGCTTCTTATTTATCCGTGGGTTCCTGCAAAACATTAACATTGGAAGAAATAGGCCGTCAGGCCGACCTTGCTGTTGTCATGGGCGGTGACGGCACGATGTTGAATATTGCGCGCGTACTGGCGTCAAACGATGTGCCATTGATTGGCATTAACCTGGGAAGACTCGGTTTTCTGACCGATCTCTCTACTGACAGTATGCAGGAAACACTGCGTGAAATGTTACAGGGACAGTATACGACTGAACGACGTATGCTTTTATATGCCGAGGTTATGCGGGATGACGGCAGTGTTTTTAACGCGCTGGCATTTAATGACGTCGTGCTCTATCGCGGCATGAGCAGCGGCATGATCGAATTTCAGGTCAGTATTAATAATGAGTATGTCAATACCATGCGTTCGGATGGATTAGTCATAGCAACACCCAATGGATCGACAGCGTATGCGTTATCATCCGGCGGACCCATTCTGCATCCAAGCCTTGATCTGATCGAACTGGTGCCGGTGTGCCCGCATACATTGAGTAACCGCCCGATTGTTGTCGGTCCTGATGCGCGTATTGAAATCCATATGCTCAGTTCGCTGGATTCCCGTGTGCATTGTGACAGTCACTCGAATTTCGATCTCGTGCAGTCCGACCGTATTGTCGTACGGCGATATCCTAAAACAGTTCGTCTGCTGCATCCAGTGAATCACAGTTACTACCGGATGTTGCGCGAAAAATTGAGCTGGAGTGAATTGCATTAACAGCGTTTACGATCATGCTCAAACATTTAAGCATCACGAATTTTGTCATTGTGGAGCGGATGGAACTGGAGTTTTCATCCGGCTTTACCGTTTTGACCGGGGAAACCGGCGCCGGAAAATCCATTTTGATCGATGCACTGTCACTGGTTCTCGGCGAACGGGGTGATGCCGGTCAGATCAGGCAGGATTGCCCGCGAGCTGAAATCAGCGCTTTGTTCGATATCAGTGCACTGTACGATCTGTCAGCATGGCTGAATGAGAATGATCTGCAGGGTGATGGTGATGCTGAAGAATGTCTGCTGCGGCGGACACTGGATTCGAGCGGGCGGTCACGCGCCTATATCAATGGATATGCCGCAACGCTACAGCAACTGCGCGCAGCGGGCGAGTATCTGGTCGCCATTCACAGCCAGCATGCGCATCAATTATTACTGCAGAAGGATGCGCAGCGGGAATTGCTCGATGCATTCGCCCATTGCCGTGAGTTGGTGCAAAGTGTCAAAACAGCGTATGAAAACTGGCAGGACAAGCGGCGCCAGAGAGTCGCCTGTGAACAGCAGTTGGCTGATCTTCAGGATAAGCGGGAACAGCTTCTGTGGCAGATCAGCGACCTTACCGCTTTGAATTTTTCGCCGGCGGAATGGGAAGCCCTGCAAGGCGACCATTATCGTTTGTCACATCTTGCGGGTCTGCTGGAAGCAACCGAATCGGCTATTGATGCATTATCCGATGATGAGACAGCGGTTCTCGATCGGATCAATGCGGTCAAAAGCCAGCTGCAACAAGTCGCCGAGTACGATCCGCAATTGCAGACGGTGATCGATTTGCTCGAATCTGCGCAGATACAGGTGCAGGAAAGTATTTATGAACTGCGGCATTATCATCAGCAGCTGGATCTGGATCCGCAGTCCTTGCAGGAAATGGAGCAGCGTCTGGCCGCAATACACCACCTGGCGCGCAGGTATCACGTGCCGCCGGAAGAATTGCCCGATTTGCTGGAAAAATTAACAACGCAACGTGACGCCCTGGATGACGCCGGAAATCTGCAGAAACTGATCGAACAGGAAAATGCCGCGTTACAGACCTATCAGGCGCTGGCTGGGAAGCTGAGTGTAAAACGCGCCAAAGCGGCACAGGAGATGGGTCAGGCGGTTACGGAATCCATGCAGACACTGGCAATGGCGGAGAGCACTTTTTCGGTATCACTGAGCGCGCTGGATCAGGGTAGCGCTGACGGACTGGAGCAGGTTGAGTTTCAGGTCGCCGCGCACAAAAGCCTGCAACTTAAGCCGCTGGCAAAAGTTGCTTCCGGCGGTGAGTTATCACGTATCAGCCTGGCCATACAAGTCATCACCAGTCGATCCGGAATGGCGCCGACATTGATTTTTGATGAAGTTGATGTCGGTATTGGCGGACACGTAGCCGAAATTGTCGGACAGCTGCTCAAACGGCTGGGTCGTTCGCGTCAGGTGCTGTGCATTACGCATTTGCCGCAAGTTGCTGTAACAGGTAATCATCACTGGCAGGTCATGAAATTTGTTGCAGTTGACAGTCAACAAGTTAACAGCCGGATCATAGTACTGGATGAATCCGCGCGTATAGCGGAAATTGCCCGCATGCTGGGTGGCGTGAAGATTACCGAAGCGACGCTCGGACATGCCGCCGAGATGCTGCACGACAATCAGGCATCCGTTGAAGAGAAGCAAAAATAGTGGAAGGGCTTAACAGTCTGTTAATGGAAGATCTATCGAATGAACTGATTCAGGCCGAATGAATCGACCATCAGTCTGCGATATTGTTCTGATTTGCGGGTCTGCATCGATTCCAGCGGGTTCAGGTTGTCGGTCAGCGCTACACCGTAATTCAAATCAAGACTGATGAGTCGCTGCTTGAACCAGCGACTTTGATCAGGGCGCAGCTGATTCAGCTTAGTATCAGTTTCTCCGTTATTCATTTTAACTTTGCTGCCGGGTTCGATGGTAATCGGAAAATTGGCGGCGAGAAAAATAAAATCATTAAAATCCTGACCTGGTTCGGAAATCAGCGCAATCTGATGTGAAAATACGTTTGCCAGTGTTCTGGCTACGGAAGTGAGCGCTCGATTTTTACCTTCTTCATAAAAAGCGACAAAATTGAATGCTAAAATGCCGCGCTCGGAAAGCAGCGCCTGTAATTGACGCATTGTTTCCACCGTCAACAGATGAACCGGCTCGGAACCACCGGTAAAAACATCCATGATGATCAAATCATACGGCCCGTGCAGTTTGCGGATTTCATAGCGCGCATCGCCGATGATGGTTCTGCCGGTCGGTACAAAATCAAAATATTCACGCGCTGCTTCAGCAATAACAGGATCAATTTCCAGTGTATCCGTCCGGATGCCATACCGCTTGAGCGCCGAAACCATATGACCGGCGCCCTGGCCGATCAGTAATGCCCGTTTCATGCCCGGTGCGAGTGCGGGAAGCAGCGATACGGTTTCCTGATAGGTCAATATATTTTCACTGTGACTGATTGTGGCGGCGCCTATCGTGGAGGCATCTACCGTCAACAAACGGTAGTTATCTTTGGGATTGTCGATTACGCGCACCCATCCATACAGACTTTCACGCTCAAATCGGGTTTCAAACTGATCGTTGTCGCTCAGCAACTGGTTGCCGGATGCGGCGATATAAGGCAGCAGAATGAGGCTGATCAGTGTAATCAGCGCGACGGATGGCAGGGCATGCGCGGGCCTGATGTGTTTGCGTTCAAAGTAAATCACGCAAAAGGATAACATCAGTAAAACGATGCCAACGCCGATAAAAATTTCGCGTGAACCGACTTGCGGAAACAGATAAAAACCCAGAAAAAGCGTACCGATAACGCTGCCGACCGTGCTGACGGCATAAATCGAACCGGTGCTGGCGCCGACACCGTCCAGGCTTGACGTGGCGAGTTTAACCGCAAACGGTCCGACCATGCCCAGCATGAACAGACTGGGGGTAAACAGCACCAGCGTGCTGACAAATGTCCCCATGCGTAAACCCAGTGGATCGGTTGCCAGCAGAACGGGCGCGGTAACCCAGGGTACCAGCAGTGTCAATAAACCGGCGAATGCAATGATGAATGCCAGTCCGGCTCGTTTTGCCCGGTCCGCCCAGTGACCGCCGATGAAATACCCTAAAGCCAAAGCGATCAGTGTCACGGCGATCACTGAAGTCCATACATACAGGCTTGCGCCATAAAACGGCGCAATCAACCGCGTACCCAGCAACTCAATGACCATCACCGCCGCACCGGTTAGAAAAACGGTTGCATATAGCCACAAATAACGAAAAGAACTGGATTGAAATAAGTTCATCAAGGATTACCTGTCGCGTGTTGATCATGCAGAAATGCGATGTGAGAAACGTTGGAAGCAAACCTGGAAGGAGCGGGGTGATTGGCTTGTATAAAAAAATTCATAAATATCAATTGGCTGCAGACAGATGCTGACGAACACACAAAAGTGTTTTTTGCGTAATGTTTCCGTATCGGTTGGTTGTGAATAACCGGCAATTCTACAGCGTGCCGTGTTTCGCGAGAATGCGACAATTTGCCGCACCAGCGCGTAGGTGTGATACTGCTCGGAATGGTTGGACAAATGCGACGATCTGTCGCATGTGGCATTATGCCGCATTGATTTATGATTTCTTTTGCGCGATAGTAGAAAAACGTTAAGTTTGAAGCATCGCGATACGGCAGGAAGTATCTGTTCACTGTTTTCACTGATGACTGAATTAAACGTGTGATATAGCTTGTTTTACATTTTCCTCCCAGGAGGTGTTGCAGCGTTTATCCGGATTTTTATGGGTTGCCACGATTCATTAATTGCGCACTAATAATTGTAAAATTCTGATAAATCCGGCAATAACCTGTACCACCTCCACCCGCATTAATTACCTTCACTGCCACACTTCCGGCCTTCAAGTACGGAGCCACTTCATTTTTGCCGCTGATTTTTTAACAATCGCCTCGCTGAATTGATATTTCTGCAAGAGCATCTTGTTTATATCCCACATTCGGCCAAGTGCGACGATCTGTCACGTGCGGCAATATGCCACATTGATTTATGGTTTCTTTTGCGCGATAGTAAAAAAACGTTCAGTTTGAAGCATCGCGATACGACAGGAAGCATCTGTTCACTGATGACTGAATTAAACGTGTGATATGGCTTAGGTATTTTTTTGTGTTTTCCTCCCTGGAGGTGTCGCAGAGCCTGTCTGGATTTTTAAGGATTTACTCGATTCAGTATGAGTTGTTCACCCTAGATTTGCACTTTCCTGATCAATCCGGCAGCAACCTGTGGCACCTCTTTTTTTCTTTCATATTTGATCGCCAGCGCAAGTCGAAGCGTGCAACCGGGATTTCCACAATGCGGCGGCTGCCAACTCTTCCAGATTTTCAGATAAAGCTTAAAACTGAATTACAGAAACCGACTGCGACAATTTGCCGCATTGTTTTTCTCTTCAGAAAGCAAGATACTTTAATTAAGTAACACAACGAAAGCCGGGCGAATTTCCGCTTTCCAGTTACGACATTTTATTTTATTGAAATAAGGCTATAAGAATGAACAAAATTAAATTACTTTCCGGCGCAGTAGCAGGCGCGTTACTGATTGGCTTGACGCAGCACGCGGCGGCGCATACACGGTTGAATATTCCGACCGCGACCGAAGGGCAGCGGGCTATCAATCATGTCATCATTGGTCATTCGTGCGGTGATACAACCACTACCATCGGTACTTCAGTTGTTTTTCCGGATGGCGTAGGTTCAACCATACTGGTGGGTGGTGCGCAGCATAGTGGCCCGATAACCGATTTTTTGACCAATTATGGCAATAACGCGGCATTGTTTTTTGATCGCTCGGCATTTGACTACATGGACGAAAAAACCGTCAATGGCAATGTCGTCGGTTTCTGGGCGGGTGGTGGCCCGGGCATGCCGCCTAATCTTGCCGTGGCAGTACCTTTCCGGTTGACCGCTGCAAATATCGAACCAACCTCCTGCGCGACAAGTGTCAAAGTACATGTATCGATTGTAGATATTTGCGAAATTACCGGTGTAAACGGTTTTGGCGAAGGCGTAGTCGAACTGTGGACGCATGCCGGTTTAGGCACGCCGTATGATCGTGATCTGCATTACGATGTTCCGGCGGGTACCGATCCGGGTCCTGCGTCATTCACCATTAACCGTGATCTGGCCAATAACCCGCTTCCTGAATCGTGTGGCGGCACCGGTGTTGCGGTCGAGCTGAAACCTTCAGCCGCGCAAATCAACCGCGACATGCCGATAAAATTCAATGGTCAGCAGGTGTGGCCTTTACCATAAACTGCTGTCCCGATTGATATCTTACTCTTATATAAAAAAACGCCGTTTAAAGCGGCGTTTTTTTATTGGGGTGCGACAATTTGTCGCATTGCCATTTGTTTTCCCGGAAAGGATAATGTCTTATTTCTTCGCTATTTTGATCTGCGGCGCCGCTTACTTATGATGCGGTCGTCTCTTCAACACATAATGAATGGCGTAAATACAGAGGAGAGAAGAATCATGCTTAAGCGATTTCGTCACATGAAAAAAAACATTTCCGGTTTTGTTGCCGGAATTTGCCTGTTGCTCGGTTATACCGGTTTTGTTCACGCGCACGGTGGCGGTGCGACACTTGGAGATCCGAGATCATTTACTGGCGTGGCTGTAGTTACTTGTGCATACGATGGAGTTGGGTCAGCAGCCGGTTATTACTTGACTGCTCAGATACGTGATAATTCGCCTGCTATACCGGGGTTGTTGATTAATCTGCATATTTTCAAAGGCAATCAGGCCGTGAGCATCAGTGATACGACTCCCGGAGATGCCCACTACAGTCCGTTTGTGGAGTTACGCGGTGGCACGGGCGCTTATTTTCTGATCGTAAGTAAAACAGATGTCGGAGAGCGTTCGTTTGATCTGGAATGGCATTGTATGGCCGGTAATGATACACATACCGATACTGAGATCGGCGTCACACAATTTGGCGTGCCGGAAGGGAGAAATTTTTAATACAGTGACTTCTTATTGCCTTCCATTAATTATAAAAACCAGGTTGTAAAATCACATGAAAAAAATATCGCGCTTTCTGCGTCTTTCAGTTCTTTCAGTTCTTTCAGCTCTTTCAGCTTATTTGTTGTCTTCAACACTGGTTATGGCTGCACAACAGATCGACCAGCCTGCGCCTGTATGTAATCTGACCGCATTGAACGGGGAATCTGTTGACAGTTTGCAGGCACTGAAAGGCGAGGTGCTTTATGTCGATTTCTGGGCTTCCTGGTGTCCACCGTGCATACAGTCATTTCCTTTTTTAACCGGATTGCAGCAGGACTATGGCGAACGGGGATTGCGCGTTGTCGGCGTCAATCTCGATGAAAAAATTGCCGACGCGGAAAAATTTCTCTCCGATTATCCGGCCGGATTCACCATCGTCGCCGATTTGTCGAAACAATGCGCGAAAGAATTTGACGTCATTGCCATGCCTTCCTCGTATCTGATCGACCGGGAAGGCATCGTGCGGTATATCCACCGCGGTTTTCGTCAGGGAGAAACCAAAGGATTGCGACTGATTGTAGAACAACTTTTAGACTATCACCCTTGACCGGTTTTTGTGGTGAAATAATGAAAATAGAACGATTGTTTGTTTTTGGTCTGGCTGCCGTATTGCTGCTGATGCTATCCGGCTGTACCAGCGTCGCGGCTTGGGAGCGCGGCTATCTGGCCAAACCGCAAATGGCCATTGAACCTAATCCGCTGCAGCATCATATGCAACTACATAATTATTTCAGCCGGGAAGCGGCTGCCAGTACGCATTCCGCAGATGGCGGCGGTGGCTGCGGATGCTACTGACCTGATCTCCCCAGATGGGATTTAAGCAAGAAAAACCATTGCATGGCAGGGTTTCTGTCGCACGCTTAAATTCCGCACATCACCGGCATTCCCGGACTCGAACCCGATTGTCGCAACCTGCGGATACCGCGAGCAAGGCACTGAAAGCTTTGACATCGGCGGCTATCGTTCTGCCCGGGTTGATGTTGTCGTCCGCGCAGGCGGATGACGGCGGCCGCATTAATTTTCAATTCAGCAGGTACCAGGAAGGCGCACGCAATCTTTTTGGCACACCGAATAATTTTGACCCTATTCGTGCGGATGTTTTGCATGGCAGCGGTTTTTTTCCTCTGACCGATCGCGCCAAATTTTCATTCAATTACACGCAGGACACCTGGTCGGGCGCGACGCCAATAACAACATCGCCACTGGCGGCCAATCCTTATCAATCGATTTTGGCAAACACGGCTTCAGGCACGGTTGTGACCGGTGCATCACCGTTGATGAATCCAAAGGGATTGCTGCTGGATCGTGATTTAAATCCGCTCAGCAGAAACCCGGGCGGCCCGCTGGCGCAGGATACGCGATCTGTGCTGGTGCTTGCCTCTGCGTCTCCTGAAACGCGCCACCAGGCTAATTTTGGCTTGGGGTATGAATGGGATGAGGCGGCGATCAACGCCAGCGCGGGATTTTCGCTGGAGAATGATTATCGCTCCAGCTTCGGCAACCTGGGCGGTCGGCTCGACTTTAACCAGAAACTGACAACAGTCAAGTTTGGCGCGGGATACACCAGCAGCAATATCAGCGCGATACTCGATCACGATGCTTCGCCTTATCTGAGCAAAACGGCTTTCGCCAGGCAGATCGAAAGGCGTGACGGGTCCGAAATATTGCATGGCGAACGGCAGGACTGGTCGGCCAATCTGGGATTGACGCAAGTGCTCAACAAGCACGCACTGGTTGACACGAATTTCGGTTATACGCATAGCCGCGGATTTCTGGAGAATCCATACAAAGCCATGACGGTTATTTTTGTCGACCCTGACGTTTTGAATAACGGTCAGACAACGCCCGTGCCTGGCGATGTGCGTGCTTTGCTCGAACAGCGTCCTGGTCAGCGCAATCAGTTTGCTTTTAATACAAAATATATCCGGCATATCAATTTACTCGATGCTGCCTTGCATCTGGATTACAAGTTCACTGCCGATGATTGGGGTATCAAGACGCATACTTTTGACGCCAGCTGGGTGCAACCACTGCCGTTTGGCTGGATGCTCACACCGAGAATCCGCTACTACTCACAGGATTCAGCCAATTTTTATAACCCCTATCTGATTTCCCAGCAAAATTTTTCCAGACAGGCGTTTGACAGCCTCGGCAGGGAAGTCTGGGTGGATTCGTTGAATTCAAACAATGAATATTTCCGTGATGCGAACTTTAATCTGGTCGACGGCGCAGGAAATCCGGTTAACGAAGCAACGTTGAATGTCCAGCCCAAGACAATTGCGTTTGATCCCGGGTTGTTGCCGGGTAATTTTTCCAGCGATCACCGGCTTGCCGGATTTGGCGCACTCAGTGGTGGTTTTACGCTAAGCAGACAGTTCGCCAGAGGTATCGCGCTGGAAGCCGGATTTGAGTATTACACCCGCGCCAGCGGATTTAAGCTGGGTGGAGGCGGCGGCAACGGTTTTGCCGATTTTGATTATTATGTCGCAAATGCCGCGTTGAAGCTCAATCTGGAATCAATGTCGCTGACGAATCCGCTTGGTGTAACGCCGCATGGACATCATCGCAGTCACACGGAAGAAGATGGCAGCGCAGGTCATCATCGCCACAATCAGCCTGCAGGGCTGATGTACGCGCACATGCTGGATAAGCCGGGCCAGTTTATGGTGGGCTATCGTTTTATGTATAGCCGCCAGGATGGCAGAATGCATCATGGTTCACGTGCGGTCAGCGATCAGGCGATTGTCGATCAGGGCTGCAGTGATGAGAATTTATGCCGGTTTACGCCGTCCTATATGAATATGCGCATGCACATGCTTGACCTGATGTATGCGCCGACACGCTGGTTGAATCTGATGGTCATGCCCACGTTTATGGATATGGATATGAATCTTCGTGAACTCGATGGCAGGCCGCCGCGGGCGCCAGGCGTGCACGAGCATGCCGGTATTGCTGGACATTCGACAGGCGTTATCGGCGATACGTTAATGGCGGCATTGCTCAAGCTTTACGATAAACCGGGACATCGCTTGCATGTCAGTCTTGGATTGAGCGCGCCTTCCGGCAAGACGGATATCGATTTGCGTCGTGTTGCAAGAGCGGACGGCGGAGCGATTCATTTTGGCATGCAGCTGGGTAGCGGTACCTGGGATTTTGTACCGAGCCTGACGTATACCGGCGAGCATGATCACTGGTCATGGGGAGTGCAGGTGAGTGGCGCAAAACGCATGGAAAAACAGAACGACTCAGGCTACCGTCTGGGCGATGCTTTTCAGGCGACCACCTGGGGCGGGCTCGATCTGTCGCGCTGGCTGACCGCTTCGGTACGCGGCGTTTATACAGCGCAGGATCGTATTCATGGCGATTTCAATACCTTTAATGCACGTATCGGTCCGATGGATTTCCCCAGAAGCTATGGCGGCCAGTTCTGGCATATTGGCGTGGGTGTAAGCGTCAATATACCGGGTGGCCGGTTTGCCGGAAATCATCTGGGATTTGAATGGCTGCAACCGGTACATACCGATGTCAATGGATTCCAATTAACTCCAAAAGGCGCGCTGGCGGCGTCGTGGAGCTATAGTTTCTAACTGCGGTGGCGCGCTTACGGTATTATCATTTCGATTTCAAAGCCATGGGCTCGCCGTGCACAATACAACTGTATGCGTACAATGCGGAAAAAGGTGCGGCAGCGGCGGAAATTGCGATGAATGACGTGCGGCGTCTGGAGTCGCGCTATTCACGTTATCGCGAAGACAGTTTTTTGTCCGAGATCAACCGCGTGGCTGCAACTGGCGGCACTGTTTCTGTCGACGAAGAAACAGCCGGCCTGCTGGATTATGCCGACACCTGTTACCAACAGAGTAATGGCCTGTTTGACATTACTTCCGGCGTGCTGCGCGGGGCGTGGAATTTTAAATCCGGCAGGTTGCCGGATAAGCAGACGATTGAATGCGCCCGGAAAAGAATCGGCTGGCATCACGTCAAATGGGCGCGCCCCGTCTTATCATTTGACATGTCGGGCATGGAAATTGATTTTGGCGGCATCGTCAAGGAATATGCAGTCGATCGCGCCGCTGCGCTGTGCCTGGAAGCCGGAATTCAGCACGGCATTGTCAATCTGGGCGGCGATATTAAAGCTATTGGACCGCACCCTGACGGCAGCCCCTGGCGGGTAGCAGTGCGCCATCCCCGGCAATCGGACGGGATCCTCGAAACGTTATTGCTCTATTCAGGCGCGCTTGCCAGCAGCGGCGATTACGAACGCTGCATCATTGTCAACAATATCCGTTACGGCCATGTGCTCAATCCAAAAACAGGATGGCCGGTGAGCACTATGGCAGCGGTCAGTGTAATAAGTGATTATTGCGTAGTGGCCGGCAGTGCATCGACCATCGCTATGCTGATGGAAGGCCGTGGTCCGGACTGGCTGCTTGCGCTTGGATTGCCGCACATGTGGGTCGATGTGAATGGCCAGGTTGGCGGCACTTTAATCGAAAAACAGGAAAACTCATTCTAATGCACGATAGATAGGTAATGACCGAGCGCTTTTACCGGTGATCTACTCGGAAAAGCGTATACCGCGCCGGATTCTGTCCAGCGCAGTGTTTTCCGGAATCACTCAGTGACCACTGAAACGGTAACCGGGACAGGGTTTGTGACCACATCATATACCGGGGAATTTTTAGCCAATGCCGCGAGTGCCTCCGGACTGGCATCTGATTTGACTTTGAAACGCACTGTGATATTTTCATAGCCTTTACGGATATCTTCACGCAATCCTAGGAATCCCTGCAAATCGAGATTACCTTCCAGCGTCGATTCAATGGCTTCAATCCGGATTCCCTGTGCGGCCGCATGATAAACCATGGTGGTTGTCATGCATGAGATCAGTGCGGCCAGCACATATTCCACTGGGTTGGGTCCTTTGTCCTCGCCCAACAAGACTGGCGGTTCATCAGCATCGAGTATAAATGGCTCTGAGCGGTTGCTATCTTCCGCTCCTGCACCATAGAATCCATGAATAATCGTCTGATTGTGTCCGCCGACAATCCATTTGTTTTGTGCGCGAAACTGAAATTTTGCTATTTCAGGATCGTTCCTGATTGTTTCGATTGTTTCGCCCATACGGGTAACATTGACACCGTTGACAACGGTTTCATGTGCATTGTTGGTTTCGGTCTGCATATGTATTCTCCTTTCTTTAACTATTGGTGGGTTAAATGATAAAACTAACTGGTTAGTTAGTTATGAAATAAAAAAATTACTGGATCAAGCGCTCAATCTCCTGGACAGCGCGATCAGACGGCCATGTATCCCGGTATTCCTGACTGCCCATAATGGCGCCGCACAGAATCAGATAATAAACATCTGCGATACGTTGCGGATCAAGTGTCTGGTATTTTGCGTCAGATTGTTGCAAATCTGTCACCAATGCCCTGATTTTTTCACGAAAATCATCGATAAAACGCTTGGCTTCAAGGGTAATCGGATTGTCCGGGTCGGGTATTTCCGCAATCATGTTGAAAAAACCACACCCCCGATAATTTGAAGTAATTAACCGCTCACGCAGCCAGTAAATTACTGACATATAGCGCTGGCGGGGTGTATCTGCCTGATTGATGGCGTCACTCAGGGATGCTGCCTCACGTTGATGTCTTTCTTTCAGATATTCCACGCACAAAATCTCCTTGGACGGAAAATAAATGTAAACAGTCGGCTTGGAAACGCCTGATGCTTCAATAACCTGATCCATAGTGGTCGATTGATAGCCTTGCAAATAAAATAATTCAAATGCGGCATCGATGATTTTCTGTCTTGTTATTTGTGACTTTGCAGTCGATCTTACTTTGAGTTGATTCATAAATATAAATATTAACTAACCAGTAAGTAAATTATAAAAATAACTAACTGGTTAGTCAATTATAATTTCATAATTTCTTTTCGAGATTTTATCCCGGCAATATTCAGATCAGATTTTTCAATTTTTATTGAAATATACTCAATGAGTTGCAATGTATTTTAAACCTTTCCGCGAAGAAAAAAACATCAATACCGAATCTTGACGTACGATACGTATATTTTTCAGGAGTCTGTCGGACTTAAGCAATCGTAGCAAGCCGAGTGGGCGAATGAGCGCGGATTTTCTCAATTTTGAGGTGCATAGTAGGACTATGTAACGAAAAATTGAGGAAATATGAACCATTCTCCCATTGACGCAGTAGATTAGTCTTATATCCGACAGACTCCCAGTCATTGCGCCGTTAAAAGCATTTGTAAATCGGTAAGGAGCGTAGAATGATTGAGCTTTTCGGATGGATCGGTTTGATAATTTCTTTTTTATACATGGTTTATCATCGCTATATGCATGCCTACCATGATCAGGTCTATGCTTATATCAGGAAAAAATATGGTGATGGTGAGGAACAGATAGAATTTCCATCTAAAGCAGACCATGCGAAGGATGCCAGAAGATTTTCGCTTTATACGATTTTTTTTGCCGGTATTTTGATTGTACTTAATTTATTTCGTTGATCGGTTGTCACAAAATAATGTGTCAAGTGAGATGTGGATGAAATCCGGAATTCTATTCCTTTTCACACTATAATCGCGATTCTCGGGCCTTGCTGATGAAAACAGCAGACCGGCGATCAGTGCGCTCTGATGTGCTGCAAACGCCCCTGCGCATTTCAGGCAATTGCACTGATCAGTGCTAAAATCACATTGTTAATTCAATTGCCTTCCGGAGTGGAGGCAACCTTAAACGCTATGGAGTAAAGGAGAACCTCATGTTTGCAGTAGCTGCAAATCGACTGATATTTAGAGTAATGGTATTAACTGTAGTAATTATGGTCAGTCATCCGATATTGGCTGCAAAGAACGATACCCGGCCTGCCAGGCCGATTGTGCTGTTAATCGGTGAAGAACAGGATTTTACTGGATGTAAAAAGCTCGGTAGCGTGACAGGCGCTTCACAGGAAAGCGATAACGATAAGCCTTATCCTCAGCGCCTGATTATCGCCAGAACCAATTTGCAGAATGAAGCGGCCAGTATCGGAGCAAATACGATTCATGTACTGCGCAGTAATACCAGCCGCATTGAAGTGCCGGGGGTCGACAAGCAGATTATTTTTCTCGGAGAAGCTTACCATTGTGAATAAATACCTTGCACAGGCTTGAAGATAACGTTTGTCAGAAATAACTGTAATTGCAATGCTGTGCGTATGCACATATGATGGATTGCTTCAGCCCGGCGTGTTATCCGTTTATGAGTAACACTGGAAACTGCGAATGATTAAACCATTAGTTCCTCATCAGCTTTATACAGCCTGCAACCTCGATCAATTTGATTTTGACACGACTGAAACGCTCGATGATCACAAGGCGGTGATTGGCCAGGATCGTGCGATACAGGCGCTGCAGCTGGGCGTGAATATCCAGCATGACGGATACAATCTGTTCGTGCTCGGACCGACCGGAGTGGGTAAGCATACCGTAGTGCTGGAATACTTGGAAAAACAGTCATGCATGCGTGAAATGCCGCCGGACTGGGTTTATGTCAATAATTTTGATAAGCCTTCCGAGCCGATCGCGATCAGCCTGACACATGAGCATGCCACGATATTCCGCAATGACATGCATCAACTGGTGGAAGACCTGTGCAGCGCTATCCCGAGTGCATTTGAAACGGATGAATATCATTTACGCTTGCAGGAAATTGATGATGATCTCAAGAAAACGATTGAGTCTGCTTTCAGTGCACTCAACGAGGAAGCGGATGCGAGCAATATGCGGTTGCTGCGCACACCGCACGGATTTGCTTTTGCGCCGGTAAAAAACAACGAAGTGATCAAACCGAAGGAGTTTGATTCACTACCCAAAGAAGAGCAGCAGCAGATCGAAGATACCATTAATGTTCTCGAAGAAAAACTGACGGCCATTCTGCGTATGCAGCCGCAATGGCAGCGGGAGGCCCGTAATAAGATCAAGGAATTGAATCGTCAGATTGTCATGTTTGCTTCAGGGCATCTGATTGATGAGTTGAAAAGCAAATATCAGCACCATAAAGTCATTCTGACTTATCTGGAAGCGGTGCAGCAGGATGTTATTCACAATCTGCAGAATTTCCGTCTCGAGGAAGACACGGTCGATCATATGCACGTGCCGTTGATGAAACTGCCGGCTTTCCGTCGCTATGACGTCAATATTCTCGTGGATCATACACAGCATGACGGCGGTGTGCCGGTCGTTTTTCTCGATCTGCCGAATTATGCGAACCTGATCGGTGCTGTTGAATATACCGTGCAAATGGGCGCGCTGCAGACGGATTTCAGTTTGATCAAACCCGGCGCGATGCATCAGGCCAACGGCGGATATCTGATTATCGATGCGATAAAGCTGCTGATGCAACCGTATGCGTGGGAAGGATTGAAGCGTGCGCTGTTTTCACGACAAATCAAGATTCAGTCGCTGGGTCAGATCTACAGCCTGGTCAGCACGGCTTCTCTCGAACCTGAGCCCATTCCTTTGGATATCAAGGTGGTTTTGATCGGTGAGCGCATGCTGTATTACCTGTTGCATGCCTACGATCCTGAATTCAGACAACTTTTTAAGATCGCAGCGGATTTTGATGATCGGCTGCATCGTACAGCCGAGAGTCAGCAAATGTATGCCCGCATGATTGCGGGATTACTGCGCCGCGATAAATTGCGTCCTTTTGACCGTTCTGCCGTTGCGCGGATTATCGAACACAGCGCAAGACTTGCCGGGGATGCGGAAAAGCTTTCGATTAGTATCATGGATATTGCCGATCTGTTGCGCGAGGCCGATTATTACGCCGGCATTGGCGATCATGCTGTTGTCAATAAAGATAATGTGCAGCGCGCCATTGATGCGCAGATATACCGTGGCGACCGTATACGCGAGCAGCTTCAGGAAGCGATAAACCGCGGTATATTGATGATCGATACCGATGGTGAAAAAGTCGGTCAGATCAACGGTCTTGCGGTCATGCAACTTGGCGATGCCAGTTTCGCCGTGCCTTCGCGCATCACTGCAACCGCGAGGCTTGGGAACGGAAAAGTGGTTGATATCGAACGTGAGACAAAACTGGGTGGCGCGATTCATTCGAAAGGTGTTTTTATTCTTTCTTCTTTTCTGGCAGAGCGGTATGCGAAAGAATATCCCTTGTCATTTTCAGCCAGTCTGGTTTTTGAACAATCCTATGGCCGTATTGAAGGCGACAGCGCATCGATGGCTGAGCTTTGCAGTCTGCTTTCCGCATTATCAGAACTGCCAATCCGGCAAAGCATGGCGATGACCGGCTCGGTTAATCAGCGCGGTGAGGCTCAAGCGATTGGCGGCGTCAATGAAAAAATAGAAGGTTTCTTTGATATCTGCAAGTTTTACGGATTATCCGGAAAACAGGGTGTTCTGATACCTGCCAGTAATACCAGGCATTTAATGCTGCGCGCTGATGTAGTCGAAGCTTGCGCGAATGGACAATTCACTGTTTATGCCTATAACAATTATGATGAAGCCATGGCAGTGCTTACTGGCGAAACAGCTGAACTGGTTAACGCACGCGTTGAAGCACGTCTGCAGTACTTGGAAAAAATCCGCCGGAATCTGGCGAAAAATATCCAAGAACCAGTGACTAGCAATGAAAAAAACGCGGATTAATCGCATTCTGGTCGCGCTTGATTCCAGCGCGGCTAATCAAAATGTTCTGCGGGCCGGTATTTCGCTGGCCTCGTATTTTCATTCGCAGCTCAATGTTTTGTTTATCGAGGATGCCGATCTGATCAGCGCAGCCGAATTGCCGTTTGTGCGCGAGATCGTATATGGTTCGCCATTCGGACGCGCAATCGATGCGGCCGGAATGGAACGGTCAATTCAATTACAGACAATGCGGTTGCGCAAACTGGTGGCGTCAGTCGCACAGCAAAACCAGATCGAAATTGCATTTGATGTATTGCGCGGCAATGTTGCCCGTACCTTGTGTGAAGTATCCAGTCAGACGGATCTGCTGGTCATTGGAAAAAATTCATTGTTACAAGGGAAAAGTCGGAAAGTCGGCAGCATTACCCGGTCGGTCATGTTGTCCGTCCAGTGCGATTTGGCTGTATTGCATTATGGCAGCAATATCGATCGGCCTGTTGTGACCGGTTTTACCGGCAGTGAAGCGAGTCTGCGCGCAGTGTCGCTGGCAATCGATCTTGCGCATGAAGATCACGACCAGCTCATCATCATCCTGCCGGCCACGGATGATCTGAAGTATCAACAGTTAAGCAAGTCGATTGACGATAATTTTAATACACAACAACTTCAGATCAGCCTGGTGAGACTTTCTGACAATACAATCGAACAGATATTACACGTAACTCAACAGTTTCATGGACGTATTCTGCTGCTGGAAAGCGGGTCGAATTTCTTGACTGTCGATCAGAGACAGGCTTTAATTGCACAAGCCGATATTCCGGTAATATTTCTGCGCTAGGTATTTGTTGTGCTTTAACACTGGCGAGAGAAAAACTTGCACTTATTCTTCCATGTGAATCGTTGTAATGGTTTGAATCGGGTACAAACTTTTAGAAGCAGAAGAGTTAAATGAAATGAGCAGTAGGTCGTTTTTACCTATAATATGTCGCAATTTAGTTCTATAATGCTTAGAATTATCGGGTGTTGCTTAAAGGGATGTAGGTAAGTTCCTACTTAACGTCAGTATGGAATATTTTCTTTGATTGCACTAACTGGCTTTCAGCTATATCGTATTGATGCAGATTCAGAAGCGGGTGAATTCAAGGAGAATTCATTGAATTGCGCCGAATGTGACGATAGGGTATTAAAGGAGATCAAAAATGGAAACAAAGCAGTTGTTGGATGAAATCAGGGAAATTAATTTGGCTTATCTGTTGCTTGCGCAACAAATGATACGTGATGATCAAGTGTCGGCTATGTATCGATTGGGTATTAATCAAGATGTGTCTGACATCATAGAAAAACTGACGGTCAGTCAACTCCTGAAAATGGCTTCTTCAAACAGTCTGCTGTGTCGTTTTCGATTCAATGATGCTTTGATAGCCGAATTGCTGTCGAACGATAATCGTGGCGACAACAATGCCGTTTCTCAATCGCATGCCGCGATACTATTAGCAGGCCAACCGGCAGAAGTAATTACCTGAAAAGCAGTGGAAGCCTATCTGAAAAGGATTTAAACAGCGTCTTAAAGATCTAAATGCACCTTGCTTTTGTACTGCTACTGAAGACAGGATACTTTAAGGAAAGAATATATGCGGAATAAAAGCATTCTGACAGAAGCAAAGCAGATTCAACTGGCATCTGAATTGATCCGCTTGGGTGCCCGCCTGCAGGTACTGGAGGTAAACTCAAATTTAAGTCGCGAGAGACTTGTCAAACTGTATAAAGAAATCAGAGGCGTATCACCGCCGAAAGGAATGCTGCCTTATTCAGAGGACTGGTTTATGAGCTGGCAGCCCAATGTACATTCCTCATTGTTTATCAACATTTATAATTTCATTACTGCCTACTCAGCCGCGAAGGGCGTGGATGCGTTAATCAAAAGCTATAAATTATATTTAGAGCATATTTACGCGAACGGTCTTGAGCAGGTGCTCAGTCTCACGCGCGCGTGGACGCTGGTTCGTTTTGTCGACAGTGAAGTGCTGTGCATAGCGCCTTGCAGAAAATGCAGCGGAAAGTTTCTAGTGCATTCGCTTGATATTCATTCAAATCACGTCTGCGGATTATGCAATATTCCATCCAGAGCAGGCAAAACCAAAAAGGCAGCGGAAAGCAACAACATCGTCGATCAAGCGCTGTCGATATAAAAGCAATTTTCAGCAATTTATGGATTCAAAGCTCGATCTATGCGCTCCATGGCCTTTTCTAAATTCATCAAGGCGGTGGCAAAGGATAGGCGCATATAGCCTTCACTGCCGAAAGCCGAACCAGGAACGACAGCAACGCCGGCTTTTTCCAGCAGATATTCGCTGAATACCAGATCATTCTTGTGAGGGATAATCCCTTGCGCATGCAGATTGCTGATTGCTTCACGCGTGTCGGCGAATGCATAAAAGGCGCCATCGGATTGCAGACAGCGAACACCGTTACAGCGATTCAATGCGTCAGTGATAAATCGATTGCGCTCAATAAATGCGGCAACCATAGGTTCAATACAGGATTGGTCGCCATTTAAAGCAGCTTCCGCGGCAACCTGAGAAATTGAGCTGGGATTTGACGTGCTTTGAGATTGAATATTTTCCATTGCAGTAATTACCTCAGCCGGACCACCGCAGTAGCCGATGCGCCAGCCGGTCATGGAATACGCCTTGGATACACCATTCAGTACGACGGTGCGCGGATACAGATCCGGGCAGGCGTTGAGGATATTGATAAACGGTTTTCCGGACAGCAGGATGTGTTCATACATATCATCTGTTGCAATGAGAATCTGGGGATGTTTTTTTAGCACATCACCCAGCGCTTTCAGTTCGTCAAGTGTATAGACCGCGCCAGAAGGATTGCTGGGGCTGTTGATGACAAACATTCTGGTTTTTGCGGTGATTGCTTCTTCAAGCTGCTGCGGATTAATTTTGAAACCTTGTTCAATTCCTGTTTCGATAAATACCGGTTTTCCCTCGGCAATCATGACAATATCGGGGTAAGAGACCCAATAGGGTGCAGGAATGATCACCTCGTCTCCAGGATTTAACGTAGCCAGCGCAAGGTTAAAAAAACTTTGCTTGCCACCGCAGGAAACCAGGATCTGCCCGAGATTGTATTCAAAATTATTTTCGCGTTTGAATTTATCGATTATGGCTTTCTTCAAGCCGGGCGTGCCGCCAACTGCGGTATATTTGGTGAAGCCTTTATTGATTGCGTCAATCGCTGCGTTTTTGATATGCTGTGGCGTATCGAAATCAGGTTCTCCGGCGCCTAAACCGATAATATCTTTTCCTTCAGCCTTCAATCGGGCTGCGCGTGCTGTTACGGCAAGTGTCGGTGAAGGTTTGATAGCTTGTACGCGAGTAGATAGATTCACAACATCCTCATTCTGAAATTAGGTGTGGCCGCATGTTAAAATATAATTTGATATATCGCACAGCAGAATTCTGATTTTCTCCGGTTTTTCATCGACATAAGCTGATGATGAATTTTGAAGCGCGATAAAAATATAACTGACACTTACAAAGCCGCGATTATACCCGTGATTGAAACCTTCCCCAATAGTTTGTATAAACTTCACCAGGCATTTAAGCCCGCAGGGGATCAGCCTGCAGCAATTCAACAACTGGTTGAGGGCATTGGCGACGGATTGGCTTATCAAACCCTGTTGGGTGTCACGGGATCCGGAAAAACCTTTACCGTTGCGAATGTAATTGCACGTCTGGGTCGGCCTGCAATTCTGATTGCACCCAACAAAACGCTCGCCGCGCAACTGTATGCTGAAATGCGTGAGTTTTTTCCGGAAAACGCGATCGAATATTTTGTGTCCTATTATGACTATTATCAGCCCGAGGCTTATGTCCCTTCGCGCGATCTCTTTATCGAAAAAGACTCCAGCATTAATGCGCATATTGAACAAATGCGCCTGTCGGCGACCAAATCCATGCTTGAACGGGAAGATACGATCATTGTCGCATCCGTTTCCTGCATTTACGGTATCGGTGATCCGGTCGATTATCACGGCATGATTCTTCATTTGCGAATGAATGAAAAGTATACCCAGCGCGACATTATCAAGCGATTGACTGACATGCAGTACGAGCGCAATGAAATTGAATTCATGCGTGGAATGTTTCGCGTCCGGGGTGATGTGGTTGATATTTTTCCTGCGGAAAGTTCTGAAGCCGCGATCCGCATATCGTTGTTCGATGATGAAGTGGATGACCTGTCGCTATTCGATCCTTTGACCGGTCGCGTATTGCAGAAACTATCGCGTTATACCGTGTATCCATCCAGCCATTATGTAACGCCGAGAAGCACGACGCTGCGCGCAATCGAATCGATAAAAGCGGAATTGCGCGACCGGCTGGAGTATTTTTATAACAACCATCATCTAGTGGAAGCGCAGCGTCTTGAGCAGCGAACCCGTTTTGATCTGGAGATGCTGAATGAACTCGGTTTCTGCAAAGGTATTGAGAATTATTCCCGCCATCTTTCCGGCAAAAATCCGGGCGAACCACCGCCTACCTTGATTGATTATCTGCCAAAGAATGCGTTGATGTTTATCGACGAAAGTCATGTTACCGTACCGCAGATCGGCGGTATGTTCCGTGGAGATCGTTCACGCAAGGAGAATCTGGTGCAGTACGGATTCCGCCTGCCTTCAGCACTGGATAACCGTCCGTTGAAATTCGAGGAATTTGAACGGATGATGCCGCAAACTATTTTCATTTCAGCTACGCCCTCCGACTATGAGCGGCAACATAGCGGAAAAACCGTTGAACAAGTGGTGCGGCCGACCGGACTTGTCGATCCGGCTATTGAGGTGCGTCCGGTTACGACACAGGTGGATGACCTGATGTCGGAAGTAAACCTGCGCGCTGCATGCAATGAACGTGTGTTGATAACTACGTTAACCAAACGCATGGCGGAAGACTTGACCGATTATTTCACTGATCATCAGATACGGGTACGCTATCTGCATTCAGATATCGACACGGTTGAGCGCGTCGAAATTATTCGTGATCTGCGGCTTGGCCAGTTTGATGCTTTGGTCGGCATCAACCTGTTGCGTGAGGGGCTCGATATTCCGGAAGTTTCTCTGGTCGCCATACTGGATGCGGACAAGGAAGGTTTTCTGCGCTCTGAACGTTCCTTAATCCAGACCATAGGCAGGGCAGCCCGCCATATTAACGGTAAGGCTATTTTATATGCTGATCGGATGACCCGTTCGATGCGCGCCGCGATTGATGAGACCAATCGCCGTCGTGAAAAGCAATTGGTCTTTAATCAGCAGCATCAAATCACGCCGCGGAGTGTGCATAAGCGAATCAAGGATCTGATTGATGGTGTGTACAGTCTGGATTCCGCGCAAAGAAAGCTTAAGGTCAGTGAAACACGGATGAATTATGATGCCATGAATGAACGCCAGATCAGCAAGGAAATTCAGCGCCTGGAAAAACAAATGCTGAATGCGGCCAGGAATCTGGAGTTCGAGCAGGCTGCGCAGTATCGGGATGATATTAAGCGATTGAAAAATAGATTATTTATTGGTGCGGAAGAGATAGAATAAAAGGCATCTCTAAAGCTATTTCTTAATCATGGTAGTTGACACAAAAATAACGCGTCTGAATGTCCGGTTTAATGTTTTACTGGTAAAGTTTTCCATCGACATGCTTTGTACGAATCGAACGTGATCACCCGGTTTGACCTGTGTCGTTGGCGCCGCAATCCAGAAACGTCTTTCGCCGTTTTGTAGTTCCATATAGGTATAGCCAGTGGTGTCAAGAACTTCCAGGACAATACCTTCATCATTAGGTAATGCGCCATTTGCAGCAATGTTTAAGGTTTCATGTTGCTGCGCTGAAGCTTGAAGTGGATAAACAGACAGACAGGCCATCAATAACATCATGGATAAAGTAGAAAACCTCATTTTTCCTCCAAAATTGTTTAATCAAAAACTGTTAATCATACACTGCTCTGTTTTTTAGTTCCAATCGGATTTCCGGTAATTTGTTCAACCTAAAAACCTCAGTTGAATGGGGTTTAAAGTGCGTTGATTTTTATTTTTGGCAAGGCACAATGAGGCGTAATAACGCGTTATTACAACGAATTGTAACGCAGCCAGAATTAAAAAGCGGCGTGCTATAACACCATAGTTTGATTCACCACCCGGATGAACCAGAATTGCTCGAATTATTTCATGTATTCATATCATTAGTCATTTCGGATAACGGTCAACTGAGGCTTTTAGGTTCAATTCCCAGCATATCCTGGCGGACTTTTTCATACAGACAGATCGAAGCCGCGGTGGCTGCATTCAGGGATTCAATTCTGCCGGGCATCGGTATTGAAGCCATATCCGTAACAGCCTGCTGCATCGCTGTTGACAATCCGGCGCCTTCGTTACCGAAAACAAATGCAGTCGGTACTGTGAAGTCAAATTGGTAAAGATGCTTTGCAGCTGCGGGTGACGTGCCAATCACCTGACCTTGGAATTGGATGGCAGTCTCGGCAAGATTGCAGTCCGTATGGATTTTCAGAAAAAAGTGCGCTCCCATCGCGGCACGCAGCGTTTTGGGCGACCAGACATCGGTACAATCCGCAGACAAATAAATGTGATCTGCGCCGGCACTTGCAGCGGAACGTAGGATGGCGCCGAGATTGCCGGGATCCTGAATGGCTTCGAGAAAAACACAGAATTTTTGATTAACAGGTTCGTTCGGATATATGGTGTCCGGTATGACGATACACGCGAGTATGCCGGTGGGCGATTGCAACGGTGAAATTTTCTGAAACACGCGATCGCTCATTCGAATGATTTGTGTTTTATTCCGCGCGTTGCAATTTTCAAGTAATGCAGCAATTTCAACATGTTGCTGTCCGGTTTCACTGACGGCCAGGATTGACGGAAAATTACCGGCAGAGAGATAGCATTGGATCAGATGAATGCCGTCGAGTACGGTGAGCTTTTCCTGCTTACGGAAGCGGGCGGATTTTTGCAGTTTGGCCAGCTGCTTGACAGTAGGGTGCTCGCGGGAAGCGATGTGCAGCATGGTGCATCTCGGGTCACAGGCTAAAATGTTGAAAATGATCTATACCTTAAAGCGATATTCCGCCGATTTTGCATGTGCGGACAGTCCTTCGCCATGCGCCAGAATAGCAGCGATCGACCCCAGTGTGGCGGCGCCTTGCTCGGAAACTTGTATCAAACTGCTGCGCTTCTGAAAATCATAAACACCGAGCGGCGAAGAAAAACGCGCGGTTCGCGATGTCGGCAGCACATGATTGGGGCCTGCACAATAATCGCCGATTGCTTCGCAAGTATGCCTGCCCATGAAGATGGCGCCGGCGTGTCGGATTTTATCCACCCAGCGCTCCGGATGATCAACGGAGAGTTCGAGATGCTCCGGAGAGATTCTGTTTGCAATTATGCAGGCCTCATCCAGATCGCGCACCCGAATCAAAGCGCCGCGGTTTTCCAGTGAAACGCGAATGACATCCCTACGCGGCATGACTGCAATCAGTTTATCAATGCTCTGTGCCACAGTATCCAGGAAACAGACATCCGGTGACAATAAGATGGATTGCGCCAGCTCGTCATGCTCGGCCTGTGAAAACAAATCCATAGCAATCCAGTCCGGGTTGGTTTTTCCGTCGCAAATGATCAGTATTTCAGAAGGACCGGCGACCATATCGATACCAACAATACCAAAAACACGCCGTTTGGCGGCGGCAACGTAAGCATTGCCCGGACCGACGATTTTATCGACCTGTGGGATGGATTCAGTGCCATAGGCCAGCGCGCCGACGGCCTGTGCGCCACCGATGGTAAACACGCGGTCAACCTGACTGATCGCAGCTGCCGCCAGCACCAGATCATTTTTCTCACCGTGCGGCGTCGGAACGACCATGATGAGTTCTTCGACGCCGGCTACTTTGGCCGGAATCGCATTCATCAGCACCGAAGACGGATAGGATGCCTTACCGCCCGGCACATAAAGTCCGACACGGTCAAGTGGCGTGATCTTCTGACCGAGCAGGGTGTCGTCGGATTCCCGGTATTGCCATGATGCGCTGATCTGCTTTTCATGATAGTTTCTTATCCGTGCAGCCGCCTGTTCAAGCGCCTGATGTTGCTCAAACAGCAAGGCGCTGAGTGATTGTTGCAAATCTGCCTGTGTTAATTCCAGTTCCTTCATGGAGCGAGCATGCATATGATCAAAACGGTTGGTATATTCAACCAGTGCTGCATCGCCGCGCGTTTTAATTTCAGTGAGAATCTGCGCTGCCGTGGCGTCAACCGATTCATCCATGGCATTCTCAAATGCCAGCAACTGTTGTAGGGATTGATCAAAATTTTGATCGCTGGTGTCGAATCTTTTTATCTGAACCATGTGAATGAAGTCCGGAAAGAAATAAAGCGAAAAAATAACAGTTAATTTTTGACTGCCTGTGCAAATGCATCCAGAATGGGTTGAATGGCGTTACGTTTCAGTTTCAAAGCAGCCTGATTAACAATCAGTCTGGAGGAAATCGGCATGATTTCCTCTACTGCGCGCAGATGGTTGGCTTTCAGCGTACTGCCGGTTGAAACTAGGTCGACAATGGCATCGGCAAGCCCGACCAGCGGCGCAAGCTCCATGGAGCCATACAGTTTGATCAGATCGACATGCACGCCTTTATCCGCGAAGTGTTCCCGCGTGGTTTGCAGGTACTTGGTCGCGACCCGTAATCGCGCACCCTGACGTACCGCAGAATCGTAGTCAAATCCTTCGGGGACGGCGACCATCATGCGGCAACGTGCGATGTTCAGGTCCAGTGGCTGATAAAGACCGTTGCCGCCGTGTTCCAGCAAAACATCCTTGCCCGCGATACCCATGTCAGCCGCGCCATATTGCACATAGGTTGGCACGTCGGATGCGCGAACAATCACCAGTCGTACACTGGCGCGGTTCGTGTCAAGAATGAGTTTGCGCGATGACTCCGGATTGTCTTTGGCGACAATACCGGCGGCTTCGAGTAATGGCGCGGTATCATCGAAAATTCGACCTTTTGACAGGGCGATGGTTATTTCAGCCATAAAGACCTGTTTAATGGATTATCGAAGATTTGCCTGAGCAAATTCCCAGTTGATCAGCTTGTCGAGAATGGTGTTCACATAATCCACTCGGCGGTTCTGGTAATCCAGATAATAGGCATGCTCCCAGACGTCAATCGTCAGCAATGGGCGCACATTCTGCGTAATGGGCGACTCGGCATTGCCCGTCTTGGCAACGGCGATTTTATCGCCATCCTGCACCAGCCACGCCCAGCCACTGCCGAATTGCGTCATCGCGGCATTGGCAAATTCTTTTTTGCAGGCATCGAGACTGCCGAAGGATTGTTCGATTTTCTGCTTTAAGTCCGCCGGAGGTTCGCCGCCGCCGTTCGGACTGAGGCTGTGCCAGTAGAACATATGATTCCAGACTTGCGCGGCATTATTGAAAATACCCGCTTTATCGGCTTTTCCGGCAGCCGCGCGGATAATCTGCTCGAGCGACTGGCCTGCCAGATCGGTACCGGCGACAAGATTATTAAGATTGTCAACATAGGTCTTGTGATGCTTGCCGTAATGAAAGCTCAGCGTATGTGCAGAGATCACCGGTTCCAGTGCATTGTCCGCGTAGGGGAGAGGCGCCAGGACAAACTGTGAGCCTGACAGGGCGGTGCTGGAAAAATTATCGAGATTAAGTGACATGTGAGTCTCCTTTCTGAAAAAGTTGAATAAATGGGTGACGAAGTTTTTCATGATATTTATGGGTTAAGGGTTTTTATCCCTATCCCCCTATCCTTATATTGAAATTTCAATTTCAGGGTTTGATTTCCGTGGTGAATGTTATCTTATTGTATCCCGCAAGACGCGCGGCCTCCATTACCGTGATGACGGACTGATGCGTGGCTTTGGCATCGGCGCTGATAATAATCAGCGGATCCTGCCGATCCTGAGCGGCGGAGCGCAATACATCGCGCAGATGCTCTATGCTGGCTGATGTAACTGGTATCTGATTGATCGTATACTCGCCCATTGCAGTAACAGCGATGTCAATCGCCGGTGGTTTTTCCATCGTTTTGTCGACTTCCTGCGCAGTAGCTTCGGGCAGTGTAATTTCAAGCTCGGCAAATTTCGAATAGGTTGTCGATACGACCAGAAAAATCAGGATGACCAGCAGAACATCAATCATCGGTACCAGGTTGATTTCGGGTTCTTCTTTGGATCTGCCGCGTTGAAAATTCATCGAGATGCGCTTTTATTTACGGTTATGGTTTAAAATTATATCCCTTGAGCCGGATATTATAAACAGGCAAGTTACAGGAACGCAGCGTAACAACCTGTCAGACAGCATTTTAACCGCTGCGGGTATTCTGCTCATGCAGCTTGTACGCAAGCTGTCCGGCCTTCAATGATTGTTTCAATGATTGATTTTTTAAATATTTTCTGTATCGCCATTTCATGAAAAATCCACTGGTGAGCGTCGTCATGGGCAGTAGCAGTGACTGGGACGTTATGCAGCACGCGATTTCCGTATTGAAAGATTTTGAAATTCCGTGCGAAGCGCGTGTCGTTTCGGCGCATCGCACACCCGACATCATGTTTGAATTCGCGGAAAACGCCGCAACGCGCGGGATAAAATGCATTATTGCCGGTGCGGGCGGCGCAGCACACTTACCCGGCATGATCGCGGCGAAAACGACTGTACCGGTGCTGGGTGTTCCGGTTAATTCGCGGTATCTGAAAGGACTGGATTCCTTGTTGTCGATTGTGCAAATGCCCAAAGGCGTACCGGTAGCCACTTTCGCGATCGGAGAAGCGGGAGCAGCTAATGCCGCGCTTTTTACTGTCGCCATGCTCGGCAATGAAGATAAACAGCTCAGGCAACGGCTCGAAGCGTTTCGTGAACAACAGACTGAGAATGTCGCCGCGATGCGGTTGCCCGATTAAATCATTCTTGGCAAACCATCCCTCTCCAGTGCACAAAAATCCGATAACAGTCATTCAACCCGGCGCGATGCTTGGTGTACTGGGTGGCGGGCAGCTTGGCCGCATGTTTACTATTGCCGCACATCAGATGGGTTATCAGGTGGCCGTGCTCGATCCTGATCTCGATAGCCCCGCAGGCCGGATAGCGGATCAGTTCATTCATGCGGATTACGCCGATCCGGTCGCGTTGGCGCAAATGCGTGAACAATGCGCCGCGATTACCACCGAGTTTGAAAACATACCCGCTGAAACGCTGGCGCTGCTCGCACAAGCCTGCCCGGTCAGCCCGGACGCGCAAAGCGTCGCCATTGCACAGAACAGAATCGCTGAAAAACAATATTTACGAAACAATGGTTTATCTGTCTCACCGTTTGCAGTCATTGATCGAATCGACCAGATCGTTCATGTACAACAGGATTTGTTTCCGGGAATTCTGAAAGTCAGCCAATTCGGTTACGATGGCAAAGGCCAGCGGCAGGTTGGCGATCAGTCCGGACTGAGAGCGGCATTCGAAGAACTGGGAACAGTACCTTGCGTGCTGGAAAAAAAACTGTCATTAATCTGCGAACTGTCGATCGTGCTGGCGCGCGATGCGTATGGCAACATGGAAAGTTTTCCGGCGATCGAAAATCAGCATGTCAACGGCATTCTTGATGTCAGTATAGTTCCGGCGCGTATCGATATAGCGCTTGCCCGGCGCGCCGACGCGATAGCGAGAAAGCTGGCCGATGCGCTGAATTATCAGGGTGTCCTGTGTGTTGAGTTTTTCGTTGTACAGGATGATCAATTGCTGATCAATGAAATTGCGCCGCGCCCACATAACAGCGGGCATTTTTCGATCGATGCCTGCGTAACCTCGCAATTTGAGCAACAGGTGCGCACATTGTGCAACCTGCCATTGGGAAATGTTGTTTTGCACCAGCCCTGTGTCATGGTCAATCTGCTTGGCGACATCTGGCGCGAGAAAGCGCCGGACTGGACACGGATACTCGGTCAGCCCTCGGCCAAACTGCACTTGTACGGCAAAAAAGAAGCCAGAACTGGGCGTAAAATGGGCCATTTCACGGTAATGGATGAAACCGCTGAAAAAGCACTGGCAAACGCGTTGCGCATCCGCAAATCGTTAACAACCTGACAAAAAGGATATCCACTTGGAAACGGCTTTATTCGAAACTCATATTCAGAGTCTGCCTTTCTTACATCGCGGCAAGGTGCGCGATATTTATGCCGTGGATGATGACAAATTGCTGATTGTTCAAACCGACCGTCTATCGGCGTTCGACGTGATACTGCCGGACCCGATTCCGGGAAAAGGTAAGTTGCTGACCGCGCTGTCCGCGTTCTGGTTTGCGAAACTGGCGCACATCATTCCCAACCATTTGACCGGCATTGCGCCAGAGTCTGTCGTCGCAGTGCATGAGCGTGACCAGGTTGCCGATCGCGCGTTTGTCATCCAGCGGTTCAAACCACTGCCCATTGAAGCAATCGTGCGCGGTTATATCGCCGGCTCCGGCTGGAAAGACTATCAGGCAACCGGCACAATCTGTGGCATTCGATTGCCGACGGGACTGCAGCAGGCCGAAAAAATACCCGGCGGTGCAATTTTTACCCCGTCGACTAAAGCGCAGGCCGGCTTGCACGACGAAAATATCGCGCTGGCGGAAGTCGAGCAACAGATCGGCAGGGAACTTACGGAGAAAATCAGCGAAAAAGCCGTTCGGCTCTATACCGAAGCAGCCGATTATGCCGCGCAGCACGGTATCATCATCGCTGATACCAAATTTGAATTCGGACTCGATGCCGCCGGAGCGCTGTATCTGATCGACGAAGTGCTGACGCCCGATTCTTCGCGTTTCTGGCCGGCCGATCAGTATCGCACCGGTATCAGCCCGCCAAGCTACGACAAACAATTTGTCCGCGATTGGTTGGAAACGCAGGACTGGAACAAAAAACCACCCGCGCCCGCGTTGCCGGAAAACGTCATCCGCCAGACAATGGACAAATACCGGGAAGCGTTGATACGATTGACTGCTGATCGCTGGTGAGATCAGAACAGGTTAGGGGACTCTTTTTTTAAAACATAGACTTAAATCAGTAAACGTAGCGATACTTATCTGCGAACCTTGCTGATCCATGATGCGCGGACGGTTACCGGGTTTGCTGGAAACAGAGCAGGATCAGAAAGCTGGCGGCATAAACTAGTGATACGGCACAACAAGAATATTGCTACTGTTGCGCTGGCGAAAAAATACACGCATCAATGAATCAATTAATAGTTGTTCAATATTATTTTCATAAACAAGTTCTTATATGCTTATCTTATCCGATTTGGATCCCTTAATACATGCAATTTACAGTCTAAAACAGGAAGCAAATTTGTTGCGCGACTATATCTTGCCGCTTTTAAGTTATATTCTTCCGTCTGTTTTGGGTTTTATTGTTGCTTACTATTCTTTAAGACATCAAGAAAAAGTTCAAGCTCAGAAGGAGCGAATAAAAGAAATTAACGATTGGATTTTATTGGCAGATAATGCCATTTCCACACTAGCTTCAATCAAACAACATTATTATTCAGAATTAAATGGACTGGACAATCCATTTCATAGAACTTTAAGTGTTATTAGCATGGCGTATGACGATACAGAAAAATTGTCAAAAGATGTTTCTGGCCTTACTTTTATTGCACAGTCAATAAATATAGAGGTATCAAAGCTTGAAAAATGGCGTCAATTATCAAAGATAAATATATTAATTCATAACTATAACTATATTGTTAGTTTATGGGCTAAACGCAATGTTTTAGCCGATCCCATATTTTCAAAATTAATAAAAGATTATGGTGAAAAAGGGCTTGGTTATACGAAAGAATTAAGTGAGGAAGATATATTTGAAAGTATAGACCAAGATAAGTTTATAAAATTAGTAGATCTCACAGAAAAATTATTAAAATCTACCGATGATTTAATGCTTGAATTATATGATTTTTTAAAGAAATTTCCAGATATAGGTTTATCTTGTGTAGATAAAAGATATATTAAGGATTATGGCCCTATACTTACTTATAATATTCAAGAGCCTACAAAAAATTTATTGGAGAGGGTAACTACAGTAAATTACAAAATATTGGCAAAATTATTTGGTATGACAGAAGAGCAGGTAAAACGCGAATACTCATCTCCCTACGAATGATCCTTTTTATAAGTTAAATTACCTCCGGCAGAGCCGGAGGCTTATTGATTGAGCTCCTCAAAGGGGGCAGTAGTTAGTCGTTAAAGCGGCATGTCTATATCCAGCTTCAAATAATTATAACGCTCGTCTTCCTTTTCTTGCTTTCGGATATACGCTATCACCATTCCCTCATCTAATCAAACAGTTGTTACAAAATATCCACGTGTCCAAAAATTTTCTCTTGTGAAATTTCTTCTTCTACCAAATTGTCGCGCTATTGCTATCGCACTTTTGCCTTTTATGAATCCTATCGCAAATTCGCCAACAGCTTTGAAGATGCCAGTTGCGCCCTTGCAGCCCTGGGGGATTTGATGATCAGTGCACATCGTGAAAGATTGTCGGAGCATACTTTTGAAGGCATAGGGTATCTATTGAATATATGCTGAGCGATAAACTTTTTCAGGACTGCTTTGATGCATTGGAGGTGATGCCTGACGCCGAAAATCAACATGCTGAGCATGATTCCGTATCCGCGCGGAAGCAGCATTGAAGTAAGCCGGTTCAGGGTATAGAATCCGGTTTGACGGGTGAGCTGTGGAAATTTTCGGAGTCCACAGGCTTGGATGCTCAGGTATCGATGGATGGAGGGACGTCCGGCCTCCCGCCCGTTAAAAGAAGCAAGCCGGTTGTTTCCAATGGGAACGGTTGGGGGCATTTATGTCGCCATGATCCGGTTCGAATCCGGCGCCGGTTTGCTTCCCCCTATCAGGGCGGGTGGTGGGGCCCCCCATCCGGTTTCCCGGCAACCCCACATATCACTCCGGCATTGCTGCCGTGTTACGGCCGGGGGAATATCACCGTGTCACACCCGCACTAAAAGCTTACTCCGGCTTAATGTTTTAATCAAGAAACACCGTTCACGCGGAAGCCGTTCCGCATTACTTTATCACCTATCGCTTGGCACTATAACGGGGAATTCTTTCCCACTAACGCTGACAAGCCGCTATGCCACCCGAATACAGCAATGAAAACCAGGACGTTCTAAACCTGCTTGGCGATGACGCCTTTACAAGGCTATGCATGGTTTTTGGCGGTACGCGCCTATATATCGCCGATAGCGAACGGTCGCGGCAAAGACTGGCCGTGATTATCGGGGAAACATTAGCGGAAAAGATGATTGCTCAATACAAAGGCCAGAGCCTGAATTTACCCAGGCTGTCCACCCTTGAAATTGAGAAACGAAAGCAGGCGATCTTGGCGGACCATCAGAATGGCATGAGCAACAGGGATTTAGCCATGAAATATGAAATGACAGAGCGCCATATCAGAAGCATTGTTTCCAGCCACAACAATAAAACTGACGCGGACACGACCGAAGATACCGAACCACAAAAACAATTCATCTTGCCGCGCAGCCGGTTGCGCCATTGAACACCGGCATGACGCAATAAACATTATTCAACCTGAACCACAAGGAACTGAAGCGATGAATGACGAATACCAGAAAGCCTTATCATCCATTGAAAATATCAATGCCGTCAAAACGAAATTAAAAAAACAGCTTGAGGAAATCATGATTGCGATTGAAGCCGCGCAAACAAAGCTTTCCTGGCTGCAAAATTCGTATTTGCCAATCGATGACCTGAAAGAATCCATAATTCAATTCCTTGCCGCGAAAGGGCAGGAATATCAAAGTGAGATCATACGCCCGGCCATAAGTGACCTTGCGCTTAACAACCTGTGGGGATCGTCCGGCATGAAAAGATACGGCATGACGTTGACATACCAGGAAATTGAAGATGCGATAGAAGGAATCAAAGTTGGTTTCTCCGCGTGCCAGATCATCAGCCCGAACAAAAGCTATCATTTCGACGATAGAGCCTTTTTCGGCCTGCTCTTTGTTCAGATAGAACCGGTTCTGCGTAACATCATCGGGAACATGAAACCGGAAGAATTCGGCTATGACAAGATAACCGCCAAGGAAATCGGCCCAGGTCTGGAAGAACGGCGGGAAATGATCGGAGAAACAGCTCAGGAAATTCTAGCCCTGGAACAAGGAAAATCCACAGTAATCAGCAAGCTTGAATCCCTGGGCGAAAATGCGAATAACCTGCTTAAAAGCGCGAAAACATCAGCAGGCTGAGTTGAAAGGACAAGCCTGATAAAAAGTCTTTTGACCGTCATATTAGCCGAATCCTGCATTGAAAAAGGCAAACCATAGATGCAGACTAGCTCTTGTGATGGTGGCGGTAAGTGATCATCCATACTCATTTACCGCCAGATTGATCGCCCGTTATGGTTTGCCTTGGATTATGGAAGTTATTTTGTCGTAGGGATAACTTCCATTAAAAGAACCGTCCACAGCCATGTGGGGAAACATGGCTGCCCCCGGTTCTAATTCATCACATACAGTATAACTGACCCATCATTCTCGGTGATTAACCGCTACGGCTACAGTCCAAACGATCAGCAAGCGCATTAATTGCTTTTGAATAATCCGTGCGTTTCCGTACCGGTGTTTATCTTGTCAGACATGCGTTCAAATTGTGCGCGTTATTTGGTACTGTTTACGCTTAAAAACATGTCTCAAACCTTTTGTCCCGATGTTTCAAATTAATTGTCCGCCGTCATCAAACCTTTTGTCCCGATGTTTCAAATTAATTGTCCGCCGTCAAGAATACCGAAAAAAGCATAAAGCATTTTGAAGGTTTTTTCTAAAATATAACATAATATAAATTATCGGCAATTGCTGTTATGCTTTTGCGGAATAGTTTTCTGAAAACCTGCGGAACAGTTTTGCTCTTTTGAGGAGTTAAACATGTTTGGGTATTTGGTAAATCGATGGTCTTTTCAGTTTGTCCGGCTTTGTGAATTTCTCGGATTCAACAGTTTCTGGATTAACGTTTTTCTGTGGCTTCCAGTTCAACTGGCACTGCTTGAAATCAAGATCAAGTACGGTTCATTGCAAAATTACCTGGATCACTGCGATTCGAAAAGGAATTCATGACATGACCAAGACCATGAAAAATGAAGACAGGAAGCCCATTCTGGCGCGTAATTTCGCGGAAAGCCACGGACTGCGGATTGACCGGTTTATTCGTTACTGCGAAACCGGTCGGGTTTCCGGTGCGCGTTTTGACAAGGTTTTATGGCAGTGGGTTGTTTATCCGCCCGTGAAGCTGTTGTCCAGGTGAAAAAATGCAGGTATCGGCGTAAACCTTACAAACCCATCGATCATGACAAACTACGCAGAACCCGCATTCTTTCAGGGCTTAGTCGACAGGAGGCGGCCAGAATGCTTCGTGTAACTGACCGTACTTGGCGCAATTGGGAGTCTGGCAGGATTCAAGCGCCCTATGCGGCTTTTAAGCTTCTGCGCATTCTAACAGGTTATGCGTTGCCTAGTGATGCTTGGAGGGGCTGGATATTCTCGGTTGATGCGTTAATGGTCGCCTGAGGGTAAAAAGTTCACAGCGAGCGATTTAAATCATTTATCGCTGACTTTCGCAATGGCCAGACAATGGCGGCTTGATCGACAGGAAAAACGCAATGAAGGAATACGTCAAAAACCATCAAATCTTGTTCCTTTTATTCAACCCAAAATCGGAGGAAAAAAGAATTCGTCTATCGGCTAGTAACGGTCTGGGCATGGGGATCTAGTAATCTTTATGGTGCAACCGGAACGGCAGTGGATAGAATAACTCCCACTCCAACGCCCGTTCAGTTAGTGGGTCTTTTTGATATCATTGATATTAAGGCAAGTTTGTTTTCATCTATTGCATTAAAAGAAGACGGAACGGTCTGGGGATGGGGCAGTGGTTTTCTTAAAGACAGAACAGAAGTCGTGCATTTTACTCCTACACAGATGTGCAATTTACCTGGCATTACAAAAATTGTCGGTTTTGATTCTGAATCTTCACCCTATTTACTCAGGAATGACGGTACGGTATGGAATGCATATTTTGACAGATGCACTCAGCTATGATGGATTAATTTAGTTTTGGGGTTCTATTAATTACGGTATCAGAACTCCGAACGATTTTCAGGGTCTGAATGGCGCCATTCATCAGATGGCGGGGCGATTTCAAAGTCTTCCTCATATACGCTGATATTGGAAAATTCCGCTACCCTGCCCGACGTATAAAATTTCATCGCCAATCGCTGCTTTCCGGATTGTGATGGCATAGGGCTTCAGGATCAAATTTCATTTTAAATGCGCCTGCGTTTCTTTATTTTCCTTAAAAGCCCTGATTTCTGCTGGCGTATCCGGAACCATATGTGCGCGTTCGAGTGGCAGTGTTTCGCCTCTGAAGAATGTCGGTTCGCGGATATTCCACAGGGTCATTAAAATGACACCGCAAAGCAGCGTCATCACGCCGATTATAAATACCATACCGACGCCGGCGATTGATCCGCTGGAACCATAATTCGGGTCGAGCATGTTCCAGGCCTGAAGTAGCGCGACAGTCGTTAATACAATCGCGGCTATCGCCGGCAGGATAACCTGGGAGATCGCGGTTCGCCAGTGATTGAACGCTGTGCGGTGAAAATAGAGCGCGCAGGACGCGGCCGCGACGATGTAAAACGTGCACACGGCAATGCTGACGCTGAGTATGGTGTCTTCCACGATGGATTCGCTCATCAGGCTCAATGTGGTGTAGATAAAGAGCGTCATCATGCCGATTGTCCAGGTGGTGAATTTGGGCGTCTTCGAGACTGCATTGACCACCGCAAAGCGGCTCGGAATGGCGCGATAAGTTGCCATTGCCAATGCCATGCGGGCTGAGGGCATGATTGTTGACATGGTTGCCGAGAACGCCGAAACGCAGATGACGACAGCGGCCACTACCGCGCCTTGCGGGCCGAGAATCTCGATTGCCAGGGTTGTAATGCTCGAATCGATATTTTTGGGATGCGTCAGGCTGGATTCATTGCTGGCGTCCACGCCGGCATAAGCCAGTGCCGCAATGGAAAACAGCACATAGGTAAATACGGTGATACTCATAGCGATAACACCGCTGCGACCGGCCTGTTCCGAATTACCGTCCGTTTCTTCCGACATGGCCAGCGAGGCATCGAATCCCCAGAAAATAAACAATGCGATCATGAAGCCCTTCAGAAATACGTCAAATGAAGGGATTGCAAATGGATTGAACCATTCCCAGGAAAATGATTCCGCCGTGTTGACGGCTTCGCCTTGAAAGACGCGCATGTAAAGCACCACGGCCAGTAAAATGAGGATGCTGTATTGCGCGATCGTCAGAATCATGGTGGTGCGCGATGATTCCTTTGCACCCAGCGCGGTCAGGTAAGTCGTGCTCAGGATGAAAATCACGGAAACGGTGATATGAAACCATACCGGCGTGTCATTCATACCAAAAATAACTGCCACTGAAATGACCGTAATCTGGGTTGCCGTCACGCCCGCCAATATACTGCCGAGCAACAGCGCCCAGCCGCCAAACCAGCCAACGCGCGGACCGATTGCCTTGGTACCCCAGGTGAAAATAGTCCCTGCATCGGGTGCAGCCGTTGTCAGGTGTTTATACGACATTGCGACAAAGAACATCGGAATGACCGACAGTATAAATACAATGGGCAGTTGATAGCCGATGCCGGCAGCGCCATAGCCCAGCGCGCCCGCCAGCGAATAGGCCGGCGCAGTCGCGGCCAGACCGATAGTCACCGCAGCCCACCGGGAAACAGAACCTTTGCTCAACCCTTTGGATTTCAAGCCGTGCATCTGTGTTTCTTCGTGCATCGTTAATCAACCTCTTTTTAATACGTTTTATGATTGAAGCCGGTTCAAAAAGTATGCCCAGAACTTTTGGCAAGATGCCGTCCGGCACCATATAATAGCTTTTTTATTCTTACTGTTGCAGTAGCACTATGAGTCATTATCACTATCATGTGTTTTTCTGTATTAATCAGCGCGAAGGCAATGCGGCTTGCTGTAATAATGTGGGTGCGCAGGAAATGCGCGATTATGCCAAAAAACGCATCAAAGATCTTAAGCTGAGTGGCAAAGGCAAGATTCGCATTAACAATGCCGGATGCCTGGATCGCTGCGACGAAGGTCCGGTAATTGTCGTTTATCCCGAAGAAGTCTGGTACACCTATGTTGACAAGGAGGATATCGATGAAATCATTGACGAGCATCTTGTCAATGGCCGCATTGTGGAACGTTTGAGGATTTAGCCTTAATCCCGGCAGGTTTGATTGTGCGGAAATTTTTTATTGAAGGTCCAGCCGGAAGAGTTGAAACCATTCTTGCCGAACCTGCAACCACCCCCAGTGGGATTGCCGTTGTTGCCCACCCTCACCCGCTGCATGGCGGCACTATGGATAACAAAGTCGTGTATACGGTGTTTAACAGCGTGCTTGAACTCGGCTATATCGCGGTCAAGTTCAATTTTCGCGGTGTCGGGAGAAGTGAAGGCGTTTTTGATCACGGTATCGGTGAAGTCGAGGATGCCGTCGCTGTTGCGCAATCGATACAAAACCAGTTTATCGATCACGCTGGCGACCTGCCGCTATTGCTGGCGGGATTCTCGTTTGGCGGCGGCGTGCAGATACAGGCTGCTGAACGCTTGAATCCCAGGTCTCTTATACTCGTTTCCCCGTCGCTCAGGCACGCTGACGCACTCAAAATACCCGAGAATGTGAAAAATACGCTGATCATTCAAGGCGACAAAGACGATATTGTGCCGCTTAATGCCATCCTTGACTGGGCTGCACCGCAATGCCTGCCGGTTGTTGTCATCCCGGGAGCGGAACATTTTTTTCATGGCAAGCTGAATATGCTCAAGCGCGTGATTCTGGATTACAGTTGATATAAGTTAATGTTTCAATTCGATTCGCCCGGCTTTCTACCGCTGCCGCGTACTGCAAATGCTTTTGAAATGGCGTCAAACCAGAATGGCGCGCCCAGTGCGCCTGCCAGCGCGGTAGCCATCCAGCCGACAAAGACCAGCATCATGCTTTCCTGTCCCGGCAGGAGTGAAAATGTGATATTAAATTCACGATGCGCAGATGCAACTGATTTATGTTCAACTTCAAGCTGTTCAAGCTGCATATGTGCAGTTTCTTTGATAATATTCCAGCCAATCGGTAATCCCATATTTCTGAATTCGTCGGTTTTAATGTTCAGCTCTCTGATTGTTTGAATTAATTTTTCCTGCTCAGTAGTTACAGATTCCTCTTGTTCTGATACCGGCGAATATTCCGCCGCCGCTGCGACCAGCTTCTGCACCTGTTCCGGATTTTTTTGCAGTTGCTGAACAATATAAATTGAGTCAACATTCAAACATCCAGCCAGTATCAATCCCACAAAAAACATCACAAACTGGGTGCGACGCTTATACCAGCCACTGGCTCTGTCCATTACTGCATTGTAATGTTCTTCGACTTTCGCCTTAAATACATCAAGATTATCTTTCGCTTCGTCAAGCATCGGACCGATTAATTTGTTCAGCGGCTTGGAACGATCCTCCAGGGAATTTCTCAGTTTTTCCACAGAGCCGTCAATTGACAGCACATAAATCAGTGCTGTGGAAAATGTTTTTGGAGAAATATAAGACGGCCGTGAACTGCCCGGAGGCGACAGGGTGTCAATCAAAGGGTGCGAAAAAAGTGCGTTGGTTCGTTGCGCATAGTGTATATCAGCGAAACCAAGCTTGCGTTTGGCTTTTTTAAATTCGCGAGCTACCCATGAACCGGTATCCCTTGGAAGCTCGCCAAGCATCATGGCAATGCCTTCGAACAGCACCCGCCCACGCATAGCCAGCACCTGAACTATCAGCTCATTTACGCCGCTTACCAGGCTGGCAAAAAATGCATATATGAGAATCATTGCAATAATGACATCGAACATTCCAAGCATTTTGACGTCTCCTGTAATTATTATTTAATCACGGCTTCAAATCGGGTGATGCATGACATCCAGAACAGTGACGATACTAATTCGGAAGTTAAGCTATAACGTCGGAAACGTCAATTCTCTGATGTGATAAGTGGGCAATCCTTTCATCACTTTGGCTAATTTCAACAGCTCATTATTCAAAATAAGGCTACAATAGCATTCCGAAAAGCTTTGAAAGATTTAACAGTGGGTCATGATCGGCAATGACGAATTTAAAAAGTTATAGTGTTTCACTAAATAGAGCACAAGTAAAATCTGGTCGTTCGACTTTTGTTAACTGATACAAATCATTTCCAGAATTCAACATGTTCTCTGCATACGCCATACTGCCGATCAATTATGCTTTGCGTCATGAAAGCTGGGCAAGCAAATGGTTGCAATCTTATGAGGGAAAGTCCGTGCGTATTTGCATACCGCCACTGGTTGATTTAAAAATGGTTGTACTAGCTAATGGCGAATTCGGTCACTGTAATGACAATCTGGAGGCAGATGCTACATTGTCTTTTTCACCGGGTATATTGCCGGGATTAATTGCACAGGATGAATCTGCCTATGACGCCATTCATGTTGCCGGAGATGGCCTGTTTGCGGAGGATCTGATCACCATAGGCAAGAGCCTCAAACTCAACATTGAGCAGGAACTTGGGAAATTTATCGGTGATATTCCTGCACATCGTGTTACTGAGGCTGGTGAAAGCTTGTTTCAGTGGCATATCCATTTGATTAAAAACATATCAGAAACGTTTGGTGAATACTGGTCTGAAGAACAACCGATGGTTGTGAAACCTAACGACTTCAGAAATTTTTCCCGGCAAACTGAAGAAATTAAAAACGATCTGGAAATGCTCGAAATTCGAATCAACCGTCTAATTCAAAAATGCAATTGATGACTGACTGTGTTTATTAGCTATTTTCAAGTTCTGTTTATTTTAAATCACGGCATACAGCATTCAAATACACTCTGTAACTACTACGTAAATCACTTATTCTCCCCCTAATCATTGATCTAAGCCTTAATGCGTCTATTTCGCCTTATTAAAATACAATCTGTTGCATTCCGTTTCGGTCTGGATGAATTTGTCATTAACCACGGCCCGTTACGTTTTCTCGAAAAGCCGATTAAGTGGCTGACTTTCTGGCGCAAGCTTGATAGACCGCGCGCTGAGCGCCTCCGTCTTGCACTAGAAGCGCTAGGGCCGATTTTTGTTAAATTCGGGCAAATGCTTTCAACCCGGCGTGATCTCCTGCCGCAGGATATTGCCGATGAACTGGCAAAACTTCAGGATCAGGTTCCTCCTTTTCCTTCAGAGGCGGTACTTTTAATTCTGGAGAAGTCTTACGGAAAGAAAATAGATCAGGTTTTTTTAAAATTCGACAGAACGCCCATTGCCAGTGCTTCTGTAGCACAGGTGCACTTCGCCGTTTTGTTTGACGGCACCGAAGTTGCCGTCAAAGTTTTGCGTCCGGGCATCGCCCCAATTATTACGCACGATGTAGCGTTGATGGATACCGGCGCATGGCTCGCCGAGTCCTTGTGGCCGGATGGCAAACGCTTGAAGCTGAGGCAAGTGGTGTCGGAATTTGCCCGGCACCTGGATGATGAACTTGATTTAATGCGTGAAGCCGCTAATTGCAGTCAGTTGCGGCGCAATTTTTTGAATTCGCCCCTGCTGCTGGTTCCCGAAGTTTACTGGGACTTTTGTCATACTAACGTCATGGTAATGGAACGGGTTTCAGGCATACCGATCAGTCATGTTGACGATCTCATCGCACAAGGTACTGACATTCCACAACTTGCACGCGTGGGTGTTGAAATTTTCTTTACGCAGGTGTTTCGTGACGGTTATTTTCATGCGGATATGCATCCAGGCAATATTTTCGTTGGTCAGGACGGCCGATATATTGCGGTGGATTTTGGCATCATGGGTACACTCAGCGACGAAGACAAGAACTATCTCGCACAGAATTTTCTGGCATTTTTCAGGCGTGACTACGCTCGTGTTGCACAGGCACATGTCGAAGCCGGCTGGGCACCAAAAGAAACACGTGTCGATGAATTTGAAACAGCAATACGCGCAGTTTGTGAGCCTATTTTTGATAAACCACTGAGAGAAATATCTTTTGGGCGCATTTTATTCCAACTGTTTCAGACATCACGTCAGTTCAATGTGGAAATACAGCCGCAACTGGTTTTACTGCAAAAAACATTACTCAATATCGAAGGGCTCGGCCGCGACCTGGATCCCGATCTTGATTTATGGAAAACCGCAAAACCATTTCTTGAAAACTGGATGGCCGAACAGATCGGCTGGCGTGGGCTGGTCAGTCGCATGGAAAAAGAAGCACCCAATTGGGCAGTTATTTTTCCTCAGTTTCCTCGTTTATTGCACCACATGCTGGCGGAAAACCGTAATCTGGGATTAGAAGAAAAAATGCAGCTCCTGATCAAAGAAGAAAAACGGCAAAACCGCCTGTTGATACTGATCACGCTTCTGCTGATGGTAATGCTGTTCTGGCAGGTATTTCAATAAATTCCCTGAACATAACAGCACGACACTGAATCAGCTATAAGGAAAATATTGCACAGGATACGTCTGTGCAATATTAAAGGTATTTGGTAGGCGCGACTGGATTCGAACCAACGACCCCCACCATGTCAAGGTGGTGCTCTAACCAACTGAGCTACGCGCCTATGCGATATCTATCTGTTAATGGATATGCAAGAGCGCAGATTTTATCTGAAACGCGCTCAAGGCACAAATTAATTTGCTGGCTTGCAACGATGTTCAACAATAGATCGAATTCTACTTTTAACATTCCAACATTCTGCATTGATGCCCTCCCTCTTCGGGAAACTACCGGATGCGGGTTTATTAAAACTTGAATGTTGGCGAGCGATGGATTAACGATGACAGCAACAGAATCAACTACCACAGCCTACATCAGTCATCCTGAGTGTCTTAAACATGACATGGGGCCATACCATCCTGAATGTCCTCAGCGGTTAACGGCCATACAAAAAGCGCTGGAAACAACAGAGTTATATGCAAAACTGCAATACCATGATGCCCCTCTTGCCAGCGATAAGCAATTGAACCGCGTTCATTCGACGGAATATATTGCGTCCATCCGAACATCTTCTCCGCAGTCAGGCTTACAGTTTCTTGATTCGGACACCGCGATGAATCCACACACCTTGAATGCGGCGCTGCGTGCTGCAGGCGCAGTTGTCAAGGCGGTTGATTTGCTGATGGCGCAACAGGCAGACAATGCTTTCTGCGCAGTGCGTCCGCCCGGCCATCATGCTGAATCGGCGCGCGCAATGGGATTCTGTATTTTTAACAATGTCGCTGTCGGCGTTGCGCATGCACTGAGTGCGTATGGATTAAAGCGGGCCGCCATACTGGATTTTGATGTGCACCATGGCAATGGCACCGAGGATATCTTCGGCAATAATTCAACCGTGTTGTTATGCTCTACGTTTCAGCATCCGTTTTATCCGCATTGCGGCGCTGATAACCGTTATGACAACTGCATCAACGTTCCACTGGCAGCGGGTTCCGACGGCGCGGTTTTCCGGAAGGCGGTTATGGATTACTGGCTTCCTGCTGTGGATGTTTTTAGACCGGAAATCATTTTTATTTCCGCCGGTTTTGATGCGCACCGTGAAGATGACATGGCCAATTTGAGATTTAATGATGCAGATTACGTCTGGATTACGCAGCAAATACGGCTTTGGGCAGATAAACACGCACAGGGACGTATCGTTTCCGTGCTCGAAGGCGGTTATTCGCTCAAGGCATTAGGTCGTTGCGTCGCGCAGCATATCGGCATTCTGATGAATGCCGGTTAACTGTCAAACAATTGATCACTGAATCGGACGGCGCATTTCCCGAAACCATGATCGGTATTGCGCCATTCTTGATTGCTGTGTGTCAGGTGCCAGACGGGCGCATGTTTGATATTCCGCTGTTCCAGGCTGCGCACCCCAGCGTTTTTCAGCGCAGTCATTCGGATTGTATGCTACTTCAAAAGCAGGTTGCCGCGCCAGTATTTCAGCTAGTGACAATTCCCACAAACTACCATCGCTGCGGATATAGCGCAGACTATGTTCCTGAATTCGTTTTTCATGGTAGCGTTTAATTTTCGCTTTTACCTCTTCAGGCTTCTTATCATGCAAAATGAATAATCCGGGGTGGCGGACTATTTTATCGGGTAAATCACGTAACACATTAAAAGCAATGATAAGACGCATGTCTCTGGATGGTGTGGAATAGTCTTCCCAAGGGCCGACGGTCTGGAAAATTGAAGCACCACTGGGCATCGGAATGACACGATGCGGATTCTTGAGAAAATAGGTTTCAACGTTATTCACCGAAATGACACGAGTCTCAAGCTGTTCGATCAATCCGGCCAGTAATGCATCGTAGACTTGCAAAGCATCCTGGCCTTGCGGATTGATCAGTTTGGCCAGTTTTGCATAAAAATCATCGGTAGACAGTTGATCCTGTTCCAGCGAATACGATGCGAAGTCGGCATGGTCATGCAATTCGGTATTGGAAAGTACGCGCCAGGTGTTTTGCGCGGTTTGTATCAACGGTCGGAAAGCTTTGAAGCCAGCACCCGCATTCCTGGTATTGGCAAATAACAGCGTGCCTTCCCAGACGCGTTTACGGGTTACTGAATTATCAGGCTGCGCGTCCACAGCGAGCAGCATACCTGGTTGGTCATCGGTTTGCTCTACCCACTCCGCAAGTATCAGTATATGGCCGTAAGGATCGGCAAATACCGTTCCCGGCCAAAGCGCAGTGCGCGTAAGTGAAACAGGATACAGGTCTGTTGATTCATCTGCCAGGCCAGTTCGTATTGCGCCAGAATGAACGACATTGGCCAGCAACCGGTTGAATCGGTTGAACTCGGCCTGAGGAGTAATTTCGCGGGTAAATTCGGTCATGATGACTGGCGCGCTACAATGCGGCGGTGCTGTAGCTGATCCGCGTCCGCAAGTACGGTAAGCGACGGGGAGACCAATTTTCCAGGCGAAATAAGCCCGCAGAATATAAGGTAAGTCGGCGCAATCAGGCGTCAGAATCAATCGCTGATCTTCATTCCGGCTCAGGTAGTTATACAGGAAATTGCGCTCAGGGTTGGACAAAATCGGTTCCAACGACGAAAAATTGATCTTTTCATTATGCGGAGCGCCAAACAATTCCTCAATCCATGCGGAATAAAAAGCCTCGGTGGCGAGATTCCAATGTTGCTGCCTTTCTTGTACCGTATCCGACTCGCTAATGACTAAAGACTGACAAGCAATCATTTTTTCATCCCGACCTGCAGCTATACGATAGCGGCCTTTTTTGAGTCCTTTCAGTTCACCGGTCATGCTCCAGGGTGGGCCGCCACGCTGACGGGATTGCAGTGTAACCAGATGCTCATTGCCGCCGATCAATGCCAGTTTTTCTACTGGACCATCGGTGGAGACGGTCATGATTCTTATTTTCTCATCGGGTTTTGGATCAGAAGGAGAAATCCAGATTTGCGTTCCGGAGGTTTCTTCACAGGCATAGTCTTCGTCCATTGCATGCGCAAAAGCGGAACACCAGAGCAGATGACCTGTTAAAAATACTGCATAAATAACAAGCAGCCTGCCCTTTTTGATTTCTCGAATTATTGTTCCAGAGAAGTCGGCTGACATTCATTCAATACGATTTATCCAAGACCTCGCGCCAGATCCGACTGGATATCTTCGACGGCTTCCAGTCCGACTGCAATACGCAACAGACCGTCGCTTATTCCGGCTGCATCACGCGCTTCCTGACTGATTCGCGCATGCGTAGTTGTTGCAGGGTGTGTCAAAGTGGTTTTCGTATCACCGAGATTAGCCGTGATCGAAACCAACCGTGTTTCATCTATAACACGCCAGGCGGCATTCTTGCCGCCTTTGACTTCAAATGTCACGATGCCGCCACCGGAATGCTGTTGCCGCCTGGCCAGTTCGAATTGAGGATGCGATGGCAAACCGGGATAAAAAACACGATTAATGCTGGGATGTGATTCCAGCCATTGCGCGATATACAGCGCATTTTTTGAATGCGCTTCGACGCGTACTTTGAGCGTTTCCAGGCCCTTCAGGATAACCCAGGCATTAAATGCGCTTAGCGTGGGACCTGCCGTGCGCAGAAAGCCATAAATACCACCTTCCATCATTAAATCGCGTTTTCCCAGAACGGCGCCACCAAGTACTCGACCCTGGCCATCCAGATATTTGGTTGCTGAGTGTATGACGATATCCGCACCCAATTCCAGCGGCTTTTGCAATATCGGCGTGCAGAAACAATTGTCGACAACCAGATAAATTCCTGTTTTTCTGGAAATTTTTGCAAGCTCCGCAATATCCGAAATTTCAGTTAACGGATTGGAAGGTGTTTCTAGAAAAAACATCCGGGTATTCGGTCTGACGGCATTTTCCCAGCTGCGCGTATCGGTTGCTGACACAAATGTCGTTTCAACGTTGAATTTTTTAAGTATGGTGTTAAACAGATTCACCGTAGCGCCAAAAAGACTTTGCGAAGCGACAATATGATCACCGGCGGACAGCAACCCCATGGTACAGGCCAGAATTGCGGACATACCTGAAGCAGTTGCCACACAGGCTTCGGCGCCTTCCATTGCGGCCAGACGCTCTTCCATCGCCGTAACCGTCGGATTGGTGAATCGCGAATAAATGTTGCCGCTTTCTCCTCCGGAAAAACGGGCTGCAGCCTGCGCAGCACTATCGAATACGAAGCTTGACGTTAAATAAATTGCTTCGGAATGTTCGTTAAACTGACTGCGGTGAATGCCCGTACGCAGCGCCAGCGTTTCTGGCTTGAGCTGATCTGACATTTGGAATGATTTTTCCTTCAATAATTTTCTATCGGCGAAACGATTAGGTAGGTGATTTTAAGTAAATCAGCGCATCATTCGGCTACAGCAAGACTTAAGTCCAGCCGGGTTCTGGAACCCGATGGATTGTCCGCGTGTTCTGTCTGCCGCCGGGCCTCTAATGTGCTTAAATATTCAGGCGTTACTGTGCCAGTAATATAATTGCCATTGAAGCAGGATGTTTCAAAACGGGTTAATGCCGGATTAACTTTCGATACCGCCCGCGTCAAGGCATCCAGATCCTGAAAAACCAGATGGTCTGCGCTGATTTCATGGCAAATTTCATCCGGGTCGCGTTCGGTTGCGATCAATTCCTGCCGTGTCGGCATATCAATGCCATAGACATTCGGGTAACGAACCGGAGGAGAAGCCGATGCAAAATAAATCTTATTGGCGCCAGCTTCGCGTGCCATCTGTACGATTTCACGACTGGTTGTGCCGCGCACAATTGAATCATCAACCAGCAGCACATTTTTTCCTTTAAATTCGATGCTCATGGCGTTAAGTTTCTGACGAACGGATTTTCTACGCTGCTGCTGACCAGGCATGATGAATGTTCTTCCAACGTAACGGTTCTTGACGAAACCTTCGCGAAACTTGACTCCCAGGTGATTTGCCAGTTGTAATGCGCTTGGCCGGCTGGATTCTGGAATTGGAATAACCACATCAATATCCAGATGCTGCATATTTTTTTTGATCTTCTCAGCCAGTGATTCGCCCATGTTTAACCGCGTTTCATAAACTGAAACACCGTCTATCACTGAATCCGGGCGTGCCAGATAGACATATTCAAAAATACAGGGATTTAGAGTTGTGTGCTCAGCGCAGTGTTTATTGTAGAAATGACCGGCTTCGTCAATAAAAATAGCTTCGCCCGGCGCAATGTCGCGGATAAGCTGGAAACCCAGTGTGTCAAGCGCAACGCTTTCAGAAGCAATCATGTATTCCGTTCCTTGTTCGGATTCTATGGAGCCGAACACCAACGGCCTGATGCCAAAAGGATCACGAAATGCCAGTAATCCATACCCTGCAATCATAGCAACTACCGCATAGGCACCTTGGCACCGCTTATGAACCCCCGATACTGCCTGAAATATAATGCCCGGATCAAGATGACAGTTGCGTGTACTTTCCTGCAACTCATGCGCCAAAACATTCAGCAATACCTCGGAATCGGAATGCGTATTGACGTGCCGTAAATCGGTGCGAAAAAGCTCCTGATTCAGTTTTTCTGCGTTGGTAAGATTACCGTTATGTCCAAGCACTATGCCGAAGGGAGAGTTGACGTAAAACGGCTGCGCTTCTGCAGGTGAACGGGATGATCCGGCCGTCGGATAACGCGCATGACCTATTCCCATATTGCCCAGTAATGCACGCATATTGCGCGTACGGAAGACATCGCGCACCATGCCAAGTCCTTTATGCATGTGAAAGGTATTGCCTTGCGCTGTGACGATACCGGCGGCATCCTGCCCGCGATGTTGTAGCATAAGCAGACCATCATAAAGCAACTGGTTCGCTGGCGATTTAGCAACGATGCCGAGTATTCCGCACATATCGATACTCCGTAAACTTAAGCGGGCTGGTAAAAAATAAAATTCATAATTGTCTGTTTTTATTACTGTCGAAACTGAACAGACTTATCTGTTTTGTCATAGCTGATATATTTTGATAATTCATCCGGCAGCCAGGACTTTACCTGTCTGGCCATTAACACCAATGGCTCGCTGAACATCGCCTGTTGCCAGAACGGTTGTTGCGGCAACGCTGTAAGTCCTGCGATTAAAACCAGTGCCAGCACGATAATCAATGCCCGCGTGAAGCCGAAAACAGCGCCAAGCAGACGATCGACAAATCCCAATCCCACATTTTTAATCAATGAATTAAGCAGCATGGTGATGAGAACTGCAATAAGCATCGTACCAGCAAAGACCAGAATAAAAGCAGCCACAATGCGCAAAGAACCACCGATTTCGGACGGCACAAACGGTTCAAAATCGGCTGCAAATGTGCCTGCCGCTATAAATGCCATGATCCACCCTGCAATCGACAAAACTTCACGAATAATGCCACGCATGATGCTTAAAATAATCGAAATGCAAAAAACAATCAGTACAACATAATCAAATAGGGTCATTGACAAAAAAGCGATTGGGTTACAGTGCCCGCTCTATTTATTGCGACGTGATGACGCCATCCTGTCCAAGTCGGCGAAGTTTGTCCAGCTCGGCCTGTGCTGCGGGACGACTGACAAACGGTCCAATACGAACGCGGGTCATCACTTTGCCGTTAATTTCAAGTGTTTCGGTAAACGCATTAAAACCTTTTGATAATAACGTATTTTGTTGCTGCTGTGCTTTTGCCTGATCTGAGAAAGCGCCGAGCTGCACCACAAATGAGCCCGCTTGCTGAACAGGAGTTTGTCTTTCAATTGGAGGCGCGACAGCAGGTGGCGACGGAGCGACATCATTGACAGGTTGTCTGGTAATCGGGCTCGTCTGAATCTGTGTCTGTGCTGTTTGTGTTCTTTCAAACCGGGGCTTAATGCCAGGTATAGGTATATGCCTTTTACGGGCATTTTCTAAGCTCTGAACAGACTGCGCTTCCTCTTCAAAGGGTTGCGGCGTATCAGAATAAACAGCAGTCGAGTCGGCTGAAAACTCCATTTGATCGATAAATTCGGGCGCGGCATCTTTTAAAGCATTATCCGGTGGAACGATCAGCGGCGAAAGATCGGTAATCGCATCTTTAGGAAAAAGATGGATATCGATTTCATGCGTTTCAGTATCAGGTTTGGGTTCATCGAAGATGATCGGCAAGATAATAACTGCGGTCAATACCAGCACAACAGCTCCGACCAAACGTCTTCTGGCGCGTTTCCTAAGCAATAATTCTTCTTCGGTGATATTTTTATTCATTGATAAATATCCAGGCATCACTGACACTTTTTTCTTTCCAAATACTGCAAAACAGCACCGACAGTATGGAAAGATCCCACAACGCAAATTCTATCATTATTGCTTGCTTGCTTGCAGGCATATACGTAAGCTGCCTCAGCATTTTCGAACTTATGAATGACATGATTTTCCCGTGATATTCCCGAATTGTAAAGATTTTGCAGCAAACTCCGCGTGTCTGCGCCTCTTGGTAATTCAATCGGTGCGATCAACCAGACGTCGATGTCATCTTTCAGTGCTTTTATAACGCCGGAAATATCTTTATCCTGCAGCATGGCAAAAACGGCGAAGGTTTTTCCGTCCCTATTTTCCTGCTTCGCCAATTTCAGATTAGCTGCAAACACTTCCGCAGCGGCCGGGTTATGCGCCACATCAAGAATAGTTATGGGTCGTGTGGCCAGTACCTGGAAACGCCCCGCTAAGTCGACATTGAGCAAACCCTGGCGTATCGCCTGCATACTGACCAGCAGGCGATCGTTCAGCGCATCAAGCGCAGCTAAACATGTACTTGCATTGATCAATTGACTGTCGCCGCGCAGCGTCGGTAGCGGCAAAGCACTGCGTTTTCCCTTTTTACTCCAGAAATTCCAGTGATCCATGCCAGCGTCAAAACCAAAATCCTGGCCGAATTGAATCAGCTGTGCACCGATAGCTTGCGCATGTTGCTGCACAGTTAAGGGAACATTTGTATCTGCACATATTGCCGGTTTTCCGGATCTGAATATTCCGGCTTTCTCAAAACCGATTGCTTCACGGGTGTCGCCGAGATAATCCATGTGATCAAACGTAACATTGGTCAATACAGCACAGGCAGGATCAAAAATATTAACCGCATCCAAACGTCCGCCCAATCCAACTTCGAGAACCGCCACATCTACCTGCTGCAATTCAAACAGATACATTGCCGCCAGCGTGCCGAATTCAAAATAAGTCAGTGAAACACCACACTTGTTTCGACTCCGATCGATATATCCGAAGGCTTCAGTAATCTGTCGATCATCAACCACTCTTCTATTTATGCGGATACGTTCGTTATAACGCAGGAGGTGCGGCGAAGTATAGCAACCTACACGATAGCCAGCCGCGCTTAGTATGGATTCAGTCATGGCGCAAACAGAACCTTTGCCGTTCGTTCCACCTACGGTTATCACCGGAAAATCCGGAGATAACTGTAAATCAGCGCGTACATATTCTATACGCTCAAGCCCCATTTCAATGGTTTTAGGGTGCAGCTGCTCGAGATAAGTCAACCAATCCGAAAGCGAATTCAATTGATTATTCAAATTAATACTTCTTCTTAGAAATGAGAATAATCGATGGGAAAAGATTATTTTGCAGCAGTTGTCGGTGGAACGGGAACGCGCATCAGCAGAGTGATTAAGTGGGCAATTTTTTCGCGCATTTTCCGGCGATCAATAATCATATCGATGGCGCCATGTTCCAGCAGGAATTCTGCTCGCTGAAAACCATCCGGAAGCTTCTGGCGAACAGTTTGTTCGATGACGCGGGGGCCCGCAAAGCCGATTAATGCCCCGGGTTCAGCGACAACAATATCGCCGATAAAGGCGAAACTTGCCGATACACCCCCCATGGTCGGATCCGTTAAGACTGAAATGAATGGTAATTTTTCACGACTTAGGCGAGTGAGTGCTGCAGATGTTTTGGCCATCTGCATCAGGGAAAAAAGACCTTCCTGCATACGTGCTCCACCGCTTGCCGTAAAGCAGATAAACGGCGTTTGATGTTGTATACTGGCATTAATGCCTCGAACAAACCGCTCGCCAACAACAGATCCCATCGATCCTCCCATGAAACCAAATTCAAATACCGCCGCAACGACGGGGATGGATAAAATGGCGCCTTGCATCACAATCAGCGAATCGTCTTCGTCAACACTGTTTTTTGCCTGCACCAGACGATCAGCATAACGTTTGCTGTCTTTAAATTTAAGCGGATCTGTAGGCAAGACCTCAGCGCCGATTTCCCGCCGATTTTCCAAATCCAGAAAATAGTCGATGCGCGTCCGGGCGGATATACGGTTGTGAAAATCACATCTTGGGCAGACATTAAAGTTTTTTACCAGGTCGGTGTAATAAAGCACCGCTTCACAGGAACTGCACTTACTCCATAGTCCTTCTGGAACAATTTTCTTCTCGCCATTTTCTTTGCGTTTGATTTTCGGCGGTATGATGTTCTGGAACCAGCTCATAAATACGCTACCCTACTGAAGATTTAGTTGTGACAAGTTTTTCATCAATTGCCTGGCGCAAGGATCGAACAAGTGTTTTTACCTTATTCAGAACTTCGTCACGGGATGAATTCTCGATTTCTTCAATAATTCGACTGCCAATGACCACGGCGTCAGCCAGCTCGGCAACAGCACGGGCTGTCGCACCATCCCGAATGCCAAAACCGACGCCGATAGGGATTGATATCGATCGCCGCAATTTTTCCAGCATCGATTCTACATCCTTCAAATCAAGGTGTAACGCACCGGTTACACCTTTGAGTGAGACATAATAGATATAGCCTTTTGCCAATTTTGAAACCTGTTTAATACGTTCCGGCTTTGTGGTCGGTGATAACAGAAAGATTGTGTCCATGCCCTGTTCCGTTAGACAGTCAACCCACTGCTCGCATTCTTCAGGTGGATAGTCGACAGTCAGAACACCGTCAACGCCGGCTTTCCGCGCTTTTTTTGCGAAAACTGCATGCCCCATTGCCTCGACCGGATTTGCGTAGCCCATTAATACCACAGGCGTATATTCATTTTTGCACCGGAATTGAGTTACCATTTCAAGTACGTTATTCAATGTGACATGGTGTCTCAATGCGCGTTCAGAAGAGCGCTGAATCGTTGGGCCATCGGCCATAGGGTCGGAAAAAGGAACACCGAGTTCAATAATATCCGAGCCCGCTTCCACTAAACAATGCATCAAATCGACGGTCAGATCCGGATCAGGGTCACCAGCTGTAATAAACGGAATGAGCGCTTTTTTATGACTCGCTTGCAGTGCAGTAAAGGTTTGGTTAATACGATTCATATCAGTGTTATTAAAAAGAATCCGACAAATACACTAAAAAGCGGATTGATCAGGCTCAATGGTCAGTCGGAAACGAATACAGCGTGGTAACTTTAAAAAGTTATCCCCGACAGCTGTGCTACGGTTGCCATATCCTTATCACCTCTGCCGGACAAATTAACCAGCAGCAGCTTGTCTTTGGCAAGCGTCGGTGCGTATTTGGCGGCATAAGCCAGTGCATGGCTGGATTCGAGTGCGGGCATGATGCCTTCGTAGCGACATAGTGCATGAAACGCTTCCAGTGCTTCATCATCCGTAATGCCGACATATTCAGCGCGTTGAATATCTTTAAGCCATGCATGCTCGGGACCAACGCCAGGATAATCCAGTCCAGCTGAAATAGAATGTGTTTCAATGATCTGACCGTTGTCATCCTGAATTAAATAAGTCCGATTGCCATGCAATACGCCAGGCCTGCCTTTAGTTAAGGTAGCTGCATGTTGATTTGTCTCCAATCCCCTTCCGGCAGCCTCCACGCCGATCATTTTAACAGCATCATCATCGATATACGGATAAAACAAGCCTATCGCATTGGAACCTCCGCCGACACAGGCGATAAGTGCGTCCGGTTGTCTACCGTATTCTTCCAGCATTTGAACTCTGGCCTCTTTGCCGATCACTATCTGAAAATCCCGTACCATCATTGGATAAGGATGCGGTCCGGCAACTGTGCCGATAATATAAAACGTATCTTCGACATGTGTTACCCAGTCGCGCATGGCTTCATTCAACGCGTCTTTTAAGGTGCGCGAACCCGATTCAACCGGAATCACTTCTGCGCCGAGCAGCTTCATGCGATAAACATTGGTTGCCTGGCGGCGGACATCTTCCGCGCCCATGTAAACAACACATTGCATACCATATCTTGCCGCAACCGTTGCAGATGCAACGCCATGCTGTCCGGCGCCCGTTTCGGCAATTACGCGCGTTTTTCCCATACGTCGCGCCAGCAGCGCTTGTCCAATCGTGTTATTGACTTTGTGTGCGCCGGTGTGATTCAAATCTTCACGTTTTAACAGAATCTGTGCGCCGCCCAAATGTTCAGACCATCGCTTTGCATGATAAATCGGACTTGGGCGACCGACGTAATGCTTTAATTCGTAGGCAAATTCTTCCTGAAACACAGCGTCATTCCGATAATGCTCATACTGTTCGCGGAGAACATCAAGCGCCGAAATCAGCGTTTCCGCAACAAATACACCGCCATAGGGACCGAAATGACCGCGTTTATCCGGTAGATCATAAACATTCACGATTTTCGTACTCCTTGCATGAAAGCTGATATTTTGTACTTATCTTTTATACCTTTTGACACTTCAACACCACTTGATACGTCGACTGCCCACGGATTTACGTGTTTTATTGCCGATTCAACATTTTCAGCTGTCAGGCCGCCAGACAGGATAACCGGCAGCGGCAGGTCATGAGGGATCAAGTTCCAATCAAAAACATGACCGGTTCCGCCCGGCATGTCCGCTGCATAGGTATCCAGCAGCAGGCCTCTGGCCGTTCGATATTGATCTGCGTATTGTATCAAATCTGCATCACCTCTGACGTGCATTGCTTTGATATATGGCAGGCTGAATTGCGTGCAGAATTCTGGTGTTTCATTGCCGTGAAACTGCAACAGACTTAATTTTGCAACCGCTGCGGTTTTTTTTACCCAATCCGAAGATGGATCGACATACACCCCGACAGTATGTATAAAAGCAGGTATTTTATTTGATATATCAAATGCTTGCTCAGGTGTGACATAACGCGTACTTTTCGGCCAGAATACAAAACCAATGGCGTCAACACCGGACTCTACTGCGAATAAAGCATCCTCGATACGCGTAATTCCACACACTTTTACTCGAACAGACATAGTCGCCAGGAAAATAAAATTATGTTATCTGTAAATAACCGGTAGTACTGGAATTCTGATCGAGATGAGGCAAATTCCATTTTGATTCATAAACGATGCCTGACAAATATAAGCCGGCAGGTGAAAAAGTCGGAGCAGCCATCGATCTGTCGCAACTCTCCAGCAAAACCCGGATCCAATCTGACGGATATTTACCTTTACCCACATAAACCAGGCAGCCTACAATATTTCGCACCATGTGGTGCAAAAAAGCATTAGCAGCTAAATCAAAAACGAACATATTACCATGCTGTGATATGTCCAAGCGCGTAAGTTTGCGTATGGCTGATTTGGCCTGACATTCGGCGGCGCGGAAAGCGGAAAAGTCGTGTTCCCCGATTAATTTATCTGCTCCGTTTTTCATTCGACCCAAATCGAGCGGTTCATGAAACCATCCAACCTTCTGATCATGACAACCTGGTCGTGTCGGACGGTTCAAAAGTATGTATTGATAACGCCTCTCCAAGGCACTGTAACGCGCATGAAAATTTTCTGAAGTTTCAGCGGCCCACAAAACAGTAATATCTTTGGGAAGGAATGAGTTAACGCCGCGCACCCAAGCGCCTAAAGGACGCTTGACTGAGGTATCAAAGTGGACAACCTGATAGAGTGCGTGAACGCCAGTATCTGTACGCCCTGCAGTGGTCACACGAATATCGTCCTGCGCTATTCTGGACAGCGCCGACTCAAGCTGATCCTGTACTGAGCATCCCACTGGCTGGCTCTGCCATCCACAATAATTGCTGCCATCGTATTCCAGTATCAGTACGATTCTCACAATCCACTACGATCAGTTATGATCAATGCTGCAGTCAACGAAGAAGTAACGTTAAAATTAATATTGTTCCAGTCAGTCAATCGCTACAGATCTTTTAATAATGCTTTAGCAGTTTCCTGTTGCTCGGAGTTACCCTCCTGAATGACTTCTTCAAGCATTTCTCTGGCACCCTCCTTATCTTCCATATCCAGATAAGCCTTTGCCAGATCTATTTTTGTTTCCACTTCATGCCACTGCTCGTTCTTAGTGTCAGCATTGGCCAAAAGATATTCTTCCTTAATGCCTGCCGATTGAGTTTCAGAAGTATTCTCAAGATCAAGATCAATGCCTGAAAAATCTATTTCAGCACTTTTTCCCGCGGAATTGTCTTCTGTTTCAGATTCCTTTGTTTCAAATTCCAGCGTATTTGAATCGAGTAAATTCAGCATGCCCGTGCTTTCATCCGCTGAAATTCCGGATGCTTGATTATGTGATATATTTTCGTCAGAAAGATCTATAGCTGAAGGATCGATGGAAAATTCAAGAGAATTTTCCATACTGTCTTTATGCATTGTTTCAGAAGATATTTCTGCTGTCGAATCGGATTTCACACTATCATCGGACAGATCGATTTCCAAAGCTTCAATTTCTGCCGTCTTGTTATCGTCCGTAGATTCAGCGGATGTTTCAAAATCCATATCCAAAGCAATTGTGGATTCTTCATTCGATTGATACGATTCTTTCTCTGGAAAATCAAGCAGATGATCGTTAATATCTGCACCCTGTTCAATCTGTTGAATTTCCAAGAATTCTTCTACAGCATCATTCTCGTCAATTTCATTAAAGGACTGGTTGTTGATTGATTCATGCGCGACGGACTCCGATAGATCGAAACCGGAAGCATCGTCCGATACCTGAGATGAAGATTCTGCGCTGTATCTATCGATTTCCTTGGAAAAATCAAGTGCCATCGATTGTTCGACAACCGATGTATCTTCGACTGCTTCCGGTCGATCCTTCACGCGTTCATCCTGAAAAAAATCAGGCTCGCGGTCAAAAGCGCCAAAATCTTCTTCAGTATTATCTGCCTCACTATTGCCAACATGAACGGCCGCAACTGCAGCAGCTGCTTTATTACGCAGAGCAACAGCATTTTCCTCAAGTCTCGCTTCTTCTGCTAGCGTTTCGTTTTCTTTGCTTCTGTTGCGCATTCTGAATGCGAGCCATAGCAGCGGTAATAGAATTAAAGCTGTGCCGAAATAAATTAAATTATCGGTACTCAGGCCCGTAAGGTCATCAAGGAAAGATGGCTGCCCATCAACTGATGATTCCGAATGCATGAACGGGTTTGCGGTAGCTGGCAGTGCGTGTTCGATCGATGCTGCCGCTGTATTCGATGCAACGGATTCAGTTGACGTAGAAGGTGAAGATTCTTCGAGTTCAAAACTTTCATCAGCCAATTCTGAAAGCAGATCAAATTCGGAATAATATGTTGCGTCCGATTGAGGTGTCAGCACTTCAATCGATTCTATTTCTGCATGGATATCGGAATCTTGTTGCGTTATAGAGGATTTCCCGGCTGCAGAAGGTTGTAACTGGGTTTGCGCATTAATCTGGGCTTTTGCCAGTTCAGAATTCTGCAATGACAACAGTTTTTGCAAATTATCGATATTTTTTTCCAGCAGTGCGATACGCTCATTTGCCTCTTTCAAAGCCATACTTCGCGCAATGGCGTCTTCCTCCATCATGCGTAAACGCTGCAAGGCATTCTCGCCAGATTGAGTATCCGTTGAATCCGACATATGCGCTCCGCTGGATAGCCGCAATACTTCCTGAGGATTCCCACGTGAAGATTTAGCAGTACCATCTAGCGTTGTTGTAATTTGCCCTGAATCAACTTGCTTTAGCGCTGTCTGCTCCTGTGACTGCTGTGCCGTCCGTGCGAGATTCTGACGGTAATTTTGCCAGTTACTGACCTGCAACTTGACTTCAGCGTCTGCCTGCTGCCTGGTGATGGTATTTGATTCTTCAATACCAGGTATTTTCAGAACAGCACCGGTTCTGAGCAAATTCATGTTGTTCGCTATAAAAGCCTCTCGATTAGCCCTGAACAAAGCCACAAGCATTTGATTGACATTGACGCCTTCAGGTTTAACCTGTCTTGCTATGGACGACAGCGTATCGCCCTGAAGAACCGGTCCATAAGTAGTATCGGTGGATTGATTTCCGTTTGAACGGGAGGCCGCCGGCACTGGTATTGTTTGCTGCGGTTGCTCAAATGGAATTACGGCAGTGGGCTGTGCAAGGGTTGATGCTGTTTCCGCTCCGACGGTATCAGCCAAACTGATGGGATTTGCCGATTTTTCTGCTTCAATACGGACAATAGGTGCTACCGGTTCAGGTCTTTTTGTATCAACTGGATCCAGCAGAACGGTATATTCGCGCAACAAGCGACCGGAAGCCCAGTTCAACTCGATCAACAAATTAAGAAAAGGTTCATTAACCGCCTGCGGGGAAGAAATTTTAATATAAGGTGCGCCATTAGCGCGTGGCTCTATTGATAATCTGAAAGTAGAGAAATAGGGATCATATTGTAGTCCTGCTTGGGCATAGGCCTCAAGTGAGGCTATATTTGCTATCAGGGAAGAGAGTTCTTCGGGATCAACAGTAACCAGATCAATTTCCGCATTAAACGGTTGTCCTAGAGCAGAATTGATCGTCAGTTTGCCTAGTCCTGCTGCATGTGCTGATACTGACAAAATGAAGACGAATAGTATCAAACATGTTCTAACAAAAGAAGTGTACACAAAAGACCTCTCTCTAGTTCACTATAGAAAATAGCTGAAAGCCTATCATGCACTTGCTCGGTGCATGATTTAAATACCCTTTGAATAACCAGTTAATTCAAAGGAAACTGAGCCGGATTTTGTGATAAGACGATAGCATTCGTCTTATTAATCAGTCAATAATTGTTTAAATTTAATGTTGAACAAGAATTCTGAGCATTCGGCGTAGAGGCTCCGCAGCTCCCCAAAGCAATTGATCGCCGACTGTGAACGCAGTTAAATATTCATCGCCCATGGCTAATTTGCGGATACGTCCGACAGGTATTGCCAACGATCCGGTTACTGCTGCCGGTGTTAACTTTGTCGTTGTCGCTTCTCTTTCATTCGGCACGACCTGCACCCAGTCATTGGCATTTGCAATAATGTCTTCAATTTCATCCAGCGGGATATTCTTTTTTAATTTCATGGTTAACGCTTGGCTATGACAACGCATCGCACCGATTCTTACGCAGGTCCCGTCGACAGGAATCGGATGGTCTTTTTTGCCCATAATTTTATTGGTTTCCGCCAGTCCCTTCCATTCTTCACGGCTTTGGCCGTTCGCCACCGCTTTATCGATCCAGGGAATAAGGCTTCCAGCCAATGGCACGCCAAAATTTTCTACCGGAAAATTCTTGTCGCGCAACGTACCGGCAACTTCCCGGTCGATATCGAGGATACTTGATGCCGGATCGTCGAGCAAATCCTTCGCGACACGATGCGCTTCCCCCATCTGTTGCAGTAATTCACGCATGTTACGTGCGCCGGCGCCTGATGCCGCCTGATATGTCATCACATTAACCCATTCAACCAGGCCTTTTTCTATCAGACCGCCTACCGCCATTAACATCAGACTGACGGTACAATTACCGCCTATATAATTTTTTATGCCATTATGCAATGCCTGCTCGATCACTGGTTTATTGACCGGATCGAGGATAATTACAGCGTTATCGTCCATCCGCAAGGCTGATGCAGCATCAATCCAATACCCCTGCCATCCTGATTTGCGCAATTCTTTAACTACTTTATTCGTGTAATCACCGCCCTGGCAGGTAATAATCATGTCCATTTCAGCTAACGCGGATAAGTCATAAGCATCTTTGAGCGGTGGAATTGCTTTGCCGATATCAGGTCCACTACCACCCTGCTGCGACGTAGAAAAAAATACGGGATCAATCAAGGAAAAATCATCTTCCTCGCGCATGCGCTGCATCAGTACCGAACCAACCATACCGCGCCAACCGACAAAACCAACCTGTTTCATTGTTTACCTGTTTTTCAAAAAATCAAAAATAAAAGACCGGTTACATGTACGCTAAAATAACTGTCGTCACACAACCTCTGCTGTTACAAGTGTGACAAAACCGCATCGCCCATTGCCCGGGTTCCGATGACCTGCAAGCTCTCTCCGGCGATATCGCGCGTGCGCAGTCCCTGCGCGAGAACATTCTTGACAGCATTCTCAATACGTTGTGCTGCTGCTTCCTGATTAAACGTATAACGCAGCATCATAGCCACCGAGAGAATCGTTGCGAGCGGATTGGCTACATCCTGTCCCGCTATGTCCGGTGCCGAACCATGAATGGGTTCATATAACCCCTTGTTATTACAATCAAGCGAAGCTGATGGCAGCATGCCGATTGACCCCGTCAGCATGGATGCTTCATCAGACAGAATATCGCCAAACATATTTCCGGTAACAAGTACATCGAACTGTTTGGGATTGCGCACCAATTGCATCGCCGCATTATCTACAAGCATATGTGACAATGTGACATCAGGATAATCCTTGCTGACCTCTTCAACCACATCCCGCCATAACTGGGTGCATTCCAGGACATTCATTTTGTCCACAGAACACAGTGATCGGCTTCTTTTTTGCGCAGCCTGAAAGGCCACATGAGCAATCCGCTGGATTTCCGCTTCACTGTAGATCATGGTGTTATAACCGACACGCTGGCCATCGCGTATTTCGATTCCGCGCGGTTCACCGAAATAAATATCGCCGGTTAACTCCCGCACAATCAAGATATCCAGATTGGAAACAACCTCTGCTTTCAAACTGGAAGCTGCTGCAAGTTCAGGATATAGAATTGCAGGACGCAGATTGGCAAACAGATTCAATGCCTTGCGAATACCAAGCAATCCCTTTTCGGGACGCTGTGCGCGTGGCAGTGCATCATATTTGGGACCACCGACCGCGCCAAGCAGAATGGCATCAGCCTGCAAAGCCAGTTGGTGTGTCGCTTCGGGATAAGGCTCTCCTGTAGCGTCGACCGCACAGCCTCCAATCAGTCCGTGTTCGAGTGTTATGTTCAGTCCATCGGATTTCAACGCATTGAGCACGCGCACGGCCTGTGCAACAATTTCCGGGCCGATACCGTCGCCCGCCAGGATAGCAATGTTCATGGTCATCGTTTATATGTCAGTCAAAGAAAACAACCAAGGTTGTTCTGCACGCCGCTTTTTCTCGAATTGCTTTATCTTCTCGGCCTGTTGCAGCGTCAAACCGATCTCATCCAAGCCATTGAGCAGACAGTGCTTGCGGAAGGCTTCTACTTCAAATGTAAATTGTTCGCCACCCGGTGTTGTCAGTGTCTGCCCCTGTAAATCCACTGCCAAAGCGTAATCCTCGGTTTCATTCACTGCACGGAACAATCGATCCATCAGCGTGTGATCCAGCATTATCGGCAGTAGACCGATTTTAAAGCAATTATTAAAAAAAATATCCGCAAAACCCGGCGCAATAATGACTTTAAAGCCATAGTCCTGCAATGCCCAGGGCGCATGCTCGCGACTGGAGCCACAACCGAAATTGTCGCGCGCCAGTAATATCTGTGCGCCCTGATAACGCTTTTGATTTAAAACAAAATCCGGATTAACCGGCCGTTTCGACACATCCATGCCCGGTTCGCCATGATCCAGATAGCGCCACTCATCAAACAGATTGACACCAAAACCGGAACGTTTGATCGATTTGAGAAACTGTTTGGGAATAATGGCATCCGTATCCACATTCGCGCGATCAAGCGGCGCAACAATGCCAGTAAAGGTTTGAAATTTTTCCATCGGTAAATGATTTATTGCGCGGTGCGCTCCAAGGCTTCTCCACCTTGCTGGATATCCTTGCCGAGACCAGCCATGGTGTTGCAGGCCGATAGGCTGACGATTATGAATAGCGAAAGTATAACGGTTATTGGTTTCATAATTTTTACCTCAAAAAATAATTATAAATAACAAAACCCCTAATTCATCATTCTAACATCGACAAATCGCCCTGCTATAGCGGCTGCAGCCGCCATCGCGGGGCTGACCAGATGCGTCCGTCCACCCGGCCCTTGCCTGCCTTCAAAATTACGATTGGACGTCGATGCGCAACGCTCACCTTTATTTAATCGATCGTCATTCATCGCCAGACACATCGAACACCCTGGTTCTCGCCATTCAAAACCAGCCGCCAGAAAGATTTTATCCAATCCTTCTTGCTCCGCTTGATGTTTTACCAGACCTGAACCAGGCACAACTAACGCCAGTTTAACAGAAGGCGCCACATGTTTGCCGCTGACCACTTGCGCAGCCGCGCGCAAATCTTCGATGCGCGAGTTTGTGCATGAACCGATGAATACTTTATCAATAGCTATCGCTTGAATAGACATTCCAGGCTCCAGCCCCATATACCGCAATGCTTTTTCCATATCCTGGCGCTTGACCGTATCACTCACATCGGCGGGATTGGGAACAACCCCGTCGATCGTGGTTACCATTTCCGGAGAAGTACCCCAGGTGACTTGCGGCCGGATGCCGGCAGCATCAATCACGAGTGTTCTGTCGAATACAGCACCGGAATCACTATGCAATGTTCTCCAGTACTTGACAGCCCGCTCCCATAATTCGCCGCACGGCGCAAAAGGCCTGCCTTTGATATAACTGATCGTGATTTCATCAACAGCCACCATTCCTGCGCGTGCGCCGGCTTCAATGGCCATGTTGCACAGTGTCATCCGGCCTTCCATACTCAACGCTTCAATCGCGCTTCCGGCAAACTCAATCGCATAGCCTGTACCGCCCGCCGTACCGATTTCACCGATGATCGCCAGCGCGATATCCTTGGCCGTTACACCCAGTCCCAATTTGCCTTCAACGGCAATACGCATCGATTTGGATTTTTGAGTGACCAAGCACTGCGTAGCCAGTACATGCTCGACTTCTGATGTGCCGATACCAAAGGCCAGACACCCGAATGCACCGTGCGTGCTGGTATGTGAATCGCCGCAGACCACGGTCATGCCAGGTAAAGTGGCACCCTGTTCAGGACCGATAACATGAACGATACCCTGACGCTGATCACCCATTTTAAATTCGGTGATACCCAGCGCATCGCAATTCTGATCCAAGGTATCCACCTGCAAACGTGAAATTGGATCGCTGATGCCATGCGCACGATCGGTTGTCGGCACATTATGATCCGCCACAGCAAGAATCGAATTTATGCGCCAAGGTTTGCGGTCCGCAATTCTAAGGCTTTCAAACGCCTGCGGACTGGTCACTTCATGCACGAGATGGCGATCGATATAAAGCAGCACCATGCCATTGGCATCATCCGATTCAGCATGCACAACATGTTGATCCCAAAGCTTGTCGTATAACGTTTTTTGCATCAGTCTGATTTAACGGTATTCATTAATGAAACCGCGTATTATCACATAAAGTTAAACTATTAAACAGTGAACACTTTTTCAAAATCATCGTTCGTAGACCCACTGCAATACCGCATCCATTGCGGTGCGCGACTGCGTGACGAGTGCGTGGTTGGCGAATATCACCACGGCAACTCGCTGCCCGGATTTATCCAGCATATAGCCCGCGAGTGTTCTGACATGATTGAGAGAACCGGTTTTAATATGCGCAAGACCACTGACAGCCGTGCCGTGCAATCGGTTTCTCATCGTTCCGTCAACAGCAGCGATCGGCATTGACGCGATGAACTCCGGCATCACCGGACTTTTAAAAGCGGCGAGTAACAACTGTCCCATATGTCGAGCGCTGATGCGCTCAATCCGCGACAGACCGGAGCCGTTTTCAACAACCAACTCCGGAAAAAATAACTGTTTTGAGGCCAGCCAGCGTTTAAGCACCTCTGCCGACTTATCAAATGTCGCGGGAGACCGACTTTTGTGAGTCGATCCAGCTGTGCCCAGCGTCAGATATAATTGCCGTGCGGCGATATTGTTGCTGAATTTGTTGATGCCCCGAATAATGTCGGCCAAAGGTGGCGAATGATAAATCTTGATCGGCGCTAATCCGTCCGGTGCAGTGCTCAAAATGACATTACCCTTGAATACACCACCTTGCTGCTGCCATAGACGCTTGAACAGTTCACGTGTGTACGTCGCACTGTCATGCAGACCGAGCAGCATGGATTGCCGGCCACATCGCGCTGAATACGCGCCATTGACGGCAATCAACGCGATGCCGTGCGTATTATCCTGGCCAGGCTGAATATCGACAGCGACACCATTACGCCAGTCGCTGTTGCAGGCGACGTCGGTCATGCTCACATTATTCACCAGCATCACCGAATCGGGAATAGGCTCCGCGACGATTCTGACCGATCTGGTTTCGGCATCCGGTATAAAATGCAATTCGGTTGAACGGTAATTAACCAGCAATGCTTCAGGCAGAATGTTATAGGTTCTATAGGGTTGACCGTCGAACGCGCCCGGATCACCCTGCGGGATATCATAATAAGTATGATCCAGAATCAGATTACCGGTAATTTCGTACAGTCCGGTATGACGCAACCGGTGAATCAGCAGCCAGAAATTTTCCAAATCAAGTTTGGGATCACCATACCCTTTGATCACCAGATCGCCATGCAAAACACCATTGACGATTTTGCCATGTGCGTATAAGACAGTTTGCCATGAATAGGCCGGACCGAGAATTTCAAGACCGGCATAAGTCGTCACCAGCTTCATCACGGACGCCGGATTCATCGCTACATCTGCATTCACCGTCATGATTGGTTGTTCTGCGCCGATCTGATGAATATAGATTCCCAGTGCTGTTTCAGGAATGCCCGCCTGCTCGAATTTCCGCTTCAGTGCATCAGGCAGTTGCTGTGCGGACACAATACCGGGCATCAGCCATTGCAATACTGCAACAATTAACAGCATGCAGCCATACTTCAGTTTTTTCATACGTGTTGTATGAGCAGGTGTATAAACAATCGCTTTAGCGTTTGCTGCCACAGATGAAGAAACCATCATCCCATCCCATACGGTATTGCGCATCAGACTGATAGCGTTTCATATCCTTAATGCCCCATTGCGATTTCTTCGCGGTTTCGCAGCCATCAATATAACCTTCTTGAACGGCCGGCGGATAACCCATCAAATTGTATGTGGGTCTTGTACTGGGCGGCAACGGTCCGGCCGGCCGCTGCAATTTGCCTGGCGGAAGCTTGGGCGGCTTGATAACCGGTTTTTCCGGCGGTGTCTGCACCGGCGCAATTCCGGCGCATCCGGCCAGTGCGAAAATAATACAACTGATAAAAAGCCGGTTTTTAGTATGCATCATAATGTCCAGAAAAAATTCTTAATTATGCCTATGCAGCAGTTTCACGATAAATTCGCATCGTATCGACTCCGTGACTCGATGCGATCAAGAATGGCATCACGAATTTCCGTCTGCCAGTCACTACTGTCTATATGAAGAAGGCATTGTGCCCATTCGTTGATGTTCCGATCTCGAACAAGATCATCAATTTCGTCACTCAACATTGGCAGCAGTAGGACAATTTGCTCACTTTCATCGAGATTCGCCACAATGTTGTAGATTTCTCGGTCTAGCAATTCCATCGTAAATTCGTACAATCCGTTATCGCCGCCCTCGGTTTTCAACAACCCTAGGAAATCTAGGCCGGTTTCGATACCTTCGATTATCTGCGGCGATGGTTGAGTACGGAATTCATTCAATATATGAACAATAACTTGTTCCATGAGCGCATCACGGTTTATAGTGAGCCAATTCGTCAGCGCCTTGGCAAGCACATGGAGCTTATTCGAAAGAACTTCTTCATTTCCTTCTTCCATCTGCTGGATCGACTTCATTATGTACTAACCTAAAGTAGATTTTAACAGCTTGCCCATCTCGGCGGGATTACGCGTTACTTTGATGCCGCATTCTTCCATCACAGCCAGCTTTTCCTGAGCCGTGCCTTTGCCGCCTGAAATAATCGCACCGGCATGTCCCATGCGTTTGCCGGACGGCGCTGTCACACCGGCGATAAAGCCGACGACCGGCTTGCGCATATGCGCTTTCACCCAGCGTGCGCAATCTTCTTCGTCGGTACCGCCGATTTCACCCACCATCAGCACCGCATCGGTTTCATCGTCTTCATTGAATAATTGCATGACATCGATATGTTTCAGGCCATTGACGGGATCGCCGCCGATGCCGACGCATGTCGATTGTCCCAGACCTTGCTCCATCAACTGTGCGACAGCCTCGTAGGTCAGCGTGCCTGAGCGCGACACGACGCCGATGCGGCCTTTCTTATGAATATAACCCGGCATGATACCGATCTTGATTTCATCGGGAGTGATAATGCCGGGGCAGTTCGGACCGATCAAGCGGGTTTTCTTACCCAGCATTTTATAGCGTGTACGGATCATGTCGCGTACCGGGATTCCCTCGGTAATACAGATAACCAGATCGAGTTCCGCATCGACAGCTTCGTCAATCGCCGCAGCCGCATACGGCGGCGGTACATAAATAACCGAGACATTCGCGCCGGTTGCTTCTTTGGCTTCCTTCACCGTAGCAAAAACCGGAATGCCTTCAAAATCCTCGCCCGGTTTACGCGGATTCACACCCGCCACAAAACATTGACTGCCATTGGCATATTCCCGACACATGCGTGTATGGAATTGACCGGTCTTGCCGGTAATCCCCTGCGTCATCACACGGCTGTCTTGATTAATCAGAATGGACATTTCAGATATCTCTCTTGGTAAATAAAGCAGAATTCGCGCCTCTAAATTCAGGAAGCAATCTGTCCGTGCGCTGCTGCGGCATTGACCGCCTTCTGCGCTGCGTCAGCCATATTGTCGGCGGAAATAACGACTAATCCGGAGTCGGCAAGAATGCGCCTGCCGATCTGCACATTGGTGCCTTCAAGCCGCACCACCAGCGGCACGGTAAGCTGCACTTCACGCGCAGCCTGCACCACACCTTCAGCAATCACATCGCATTTCATGATGCCGCCGAAAATATTCACCAGAATCGCGGCCAATTTCGGGTTTTTCAACATCAATTTGAATGCCGCGGTAACTTTCTCAGCCGTTGCGCCGCCGCCGACATCAAGAAAATTTGCCGGATTACCGCCATACAGCTTGATAATATCCATGGTGGCCATGGCCAGTCCCGCGCCGTTGACCAGGCAACCGATATTGCCGTCAAGCGGAATATACGACAGGTCATGCTGGGCGGCTTCGATTTCCGCCGGCTCTTCTTCATCCAGATCGCGCAGCGCGACAATTTCGGGATGGCGAAACAACGCATTGTCATCGAAGTTCATTTTCGCATCCAGCGCAAGCACGTGATGATCGGCTGTCAGTGCCAGGGGATTAATCTCCAACAGCGACGCGTCTTTGTCATCAAACGTCTGATACAGATTTCTTAACAATGCGGCGGCTTCGTTCCAGCTGACATCGGGCATGCCGATTTTTCCGGCGACAGCGCGTGCTTCCGAATCGATCAAACCGACAATCGGATCGATATAAACTTTGTGTATTTTTTCCGGTGTCTGCACAGCAACCTGTTCAATATCCACACCCCCTTCGGCGCTGGCCATCAGGCACACGCGCTGACTGCCGCGATCAACCACCATGCCGACATAATATTCCCTGGCGATATTTACGCCTTCTTCAATAAACAGCCGGCGCACCGTTTGCCCGTCAGGTCCAGTCTGATGTGTTACCAGGCGCATTCCCAGCATATCGCCCGCCAATTGACGCACTTCTGCAAGTGACCGGGCCACCTTGACGCCGCCGCCTTTACCTCGGCCACCGGCATAAATCTGCGCCTTAACTACCCAGGTATCACCGCCGAGACTTTGTGCCGCTTTGACAGCATCATCCACGCTGAAGCAGGCAATTCCCCGAGGTGTTACAACGCCATATTGCCTGAGAATTTCCTTAGCCTGGTATTCATGAATCTTCATAAAATCACCTTGATTCTGTCGATATGCACTTCAGTATAGCGCATATCGGTGCATAACTAATCGAGTACCTTGAAAAACCACCTGCCGCGCGGCTATCAGGCTGTTCATGCGTTATTTCTAAGCATCGCAAGTACTTCAACATGCGGCGTATGTGGAAATTGATCAATCAGCTGCACTTCATCCACAGACCAGCCTTGTCGCTTGAAAAACCAGGCATCGCGCGCGAAAGTTTCCGGATTGCAGGAAATATAGATCATTGTTTTCAAGGCGCGGAAGCTTTCGAAAAATCCGCTTTGCCGCTTTAATCCGGCGCGTGGCGGATCAAGCACGAGTGTATCCGCATCGCTGACATGTTTTTTCAGCGACCGCCAGATAAATGGCGCGAATAAATCGGCCACGCACGCGCTTACTTTCGGTAAATTTTTCGATTGTAATTGATCAATAGCTGATTGATCAGCTTCATAGGCGCGAATCGATCGGCACTCGGATCCGGCAATGATTTGCGTAAAATTCCCGGAGCCGCAAAACAATTCGACCACTTTGTTCAGATTGGGGATCTGCGCAAGCTTTTCCTTCAACCATGCGCGCATCCATATGTTCTGTTGCGTATTCCCTTGTCTGAACGGACGCTTGCGGTCGACTTGGATCTCACCGCGCTGCATGGTGTCATCCAGATCGATGAAGTGTATGCCGCCGTCAACCGGAAAGCGCCATGATTCATCCGACAGACGTTGGATAGCGGTTTTCAATAATGTTCTACACGGTTTGTTCAGCACGATACAGTCGCTTACTGCAACCATTTGACCGGATTCTTCATTGATAAAGCCGAGTTTTCTGCCATCCGTTTTCACCTGACAGCGGTTGCGATAACCAAAAAGCTCCAATGCAGGCTGTATCGGTACTGAATCAAAATCAGCCGCATCGAAGCCAACCCGCTTCATGGCGTAAAGAAAGTGTTTTCTTTTCTGATCAAGCTGACTGGCATAGTCTGCGATCATCCAGGGACAGCCAGTGCACGGATTATCCTTCAGATTCACGTAAACACAAGCGGGATACTGTCTATGCGGCGAAGGATTTATTATCCGGATTAATCTGGCATAGGCAAACTTCTTGTTGTGTGCCGGTTTATCAATGACTTCAAATTCTCCGATATCGCCGGGCCAGGTTCCATGCACAAAATATGAAACAGCATTGTGCGTGTTTTTAACAACACCATAACCTTTCTGCGATAAATGCGTAACCTCGCCTGAAAATTTCATTGCATAAAAACGTATTGGATAACGATAAACAATTAAAGATAAACGATCGAACAATGCCAATCGCTGATGATAAAACCGGCTCAAGCAAGCTGTTCAATTGCACCGGCCAGCAATTCAGCCAGAGTGATCGCATTGGTCGGGTGCGTAATGCTGTCAGTGCTCCAGATATGCGTTATGCCGGATTGCCGCATGAATTGCTCCGCATCACTGCAAAACAGCGGATGCGTTATGATGACGTCAATTTGACTGGCGCCAGCCTGTAGCAGTTTGTGGGAAGCTTGTGCGAGCGTGCGGCCGGTGCTGATCATATCGTCAATCAGTATGATTGACTGGTCTGCGTAATTCCGCTGAGGAATCGAAACTTCCACCAATTGATCGCCGCTTCTGATTTTTGTCGCCACGGCATATGAAAAACCTATTTTTATGGCAATTTCGCGTACCCATTGTTCTGATTCGCTGTCCGGACCAAGTAGTATTCCGGCATCGTACCGGCCGGCGATAAACCGGCCGATAATCTCACTTGCGGAAACCGCTCGCGCGTTGCGGATTGGTATTGCCTGATCCAATCGCTGGACGCGATGCAGATGCGGGTCAACAGTAATGACATCGTCGAAATGATCCGCCAGCAGCTGTCCGATCACGCGCTGACTGACCGCTTCTCCGGGTTGATTCTCAGCATCCTGGCGCATGTAGCATAAATATGGCGCGACAAGCGTAACCCGTTTTGCGCCATGCTGGCGCAGCGCGGAAATGCTGAACAACAATTCAATCAGCTTGTCATTGGGTTGATTCAGACTTCTGATTAATACGACATGTTGCGGTAATTCCACCGGTACCTGTATCAGGCTTTCGCCATCAGGAAAAGTATGCCGCCTGATTTCCCGATAAGGCACCTGCAACGCATTTGCCAGATTCTGCGCCTGCGTGCGGTAATCATCAAATCCAACAATCAACATAACAGTTTTCCGCTTCACATAAAAGCATCAAATTTATTGATATCCGTCTTTTCACCAATCGTATATCCGTTATTCTGTTCGACCAGTTTTTTGGAAAACTCAAAATCAGACATGAACTCAGCATAAATATAATACAGCACATCACCTGTTGATACGGCATCACCGGTTTTACGCAACAAATCAACACCAGCGCTCTTATCCATCGGTGCTCCCGCAATGCGCGCGATCTTGGCCATCTGCAGATTATCGATACCGGAAACCACACCCGCCTTAACTGCTTTCACTTCATGACAATATCGCCCCGGTGTAAAATCAACCCTATGCGCGCCCTGCCCCTGAATAATGGCATTCATTTTGGCAAGCGCTCGGCCGGAATCCAGAATGTCCCGTGCAATCGCAAAACCATGTCCGCCGCGCACGTCGGGATCAAATTCGATAATACGCCCCGCCAGTGCAAGCGATTTCTGCCGCAAATCCGCGGGCGCGCCAGGATCGTTTTCCAGCACCTGCATAACGTCCCGCGTTTCCAGCATAGGGCCGATGCCTCGCCCTACAGGCTGGCGTCCATCGGTAATAATCACTTCCAGATGAATGCCGAGTTGATCACCAACATATTCAAACAGCTTTCTAAGCGCGAGCGCTGCACGCATATGGCGAACCTTGGCGGTTGGGCCGACCGGAATATCGATCAATAGATGCGTTGAACCAGCAGCCAGTTTTTTTGAAAGAATCGATGCCACCATTTGCCCCTGTGAATCGATGCCAAGAGGACGCTCAACTGAAATCAACATGTCATCGACCGGCGCAAGCCGTGCAGTGCCGCCCCATACGAGACAGCCTCGGTGCCTGCGCACGATGTCATGCAATTTTTCGGTTGACAAATTCACTTCCGCAAGGATTTCCATGGTATCCGCTGTTCCGGCAGGTGACGTAATTGCCCGGCTGGATGTTTTCGGAATCAACATGCCGTGCGCCGCCACAATAGGTACCACCAGCATGGACGTCCGGTTGCCGGGAATGCCACCGATGCAGTGTTTGTCAACCACCTGCAATTCACCCCAGTTTAACCGCTGTCCGGTTTTCAGCATGGCGCGCGTCAGGAAGTATACTTCGTCACGATCAAGACTGTTTTGTCCGGTCGCCACCAGAAACGCCGCCATTTCCATTTTGGAGTAACGGCTTGCGGCAATATCCTGGGTAATCGACTCAAAATCAGTCAGTGACAGGCGTTCTCCGTTAATCTTGCGCCGCACTGCGTCCATCGAAGCCGCATACTCCGCATGATCCACGCTGACTGTGCAGTCTTCGCAAACGTTCAACTGTTGAAATGCCTGTTCGGACAGACCCAGTTCGAATGGCGTTACAATCGCTTCATCGTCGACCACATTAAGGACAGCGAGTATTCTGTTTTCATTTGCGCTGACGCGGATCTTTGACAGCGCCTGGAAGCCTTCCACGCGGTAAACCGCGCATTCGCGATGAAGATAAGCGACATTTTCGTGGTAGGTGTCGATTGCTACGCGACGAAGCTTCAGTGCCTGGTTATTATTCATAACATTCTCTTGTTTCCCGTATTGAAAGCGCACTGAATTATAGCTATTTCCACATTCGAGCTAGCAACAGAATCACACTACTCTTTCTCACTCACATTTCAACTGTACATCGTGGACACGCAATAGCCAGGAACGCGGGATAGCGATAGACTATCCGGGTATTCAATCACACATATCAGCGCACAAATTATGAAACTGTTAAGCTGGAACATTCAATGGGGTCGCGGGATGGACGGCATTGTCGACCTCAACCGTGTTCTCAACACTATACGAACGTTGGACATGTTTGATGTCATCTGTCTTCAGGAGGTTGCCATCAATTTTCCAGGGTTAGCCGGCAGTCAGGGCGAAGATCAATTTGCCCTGTTGTCACAGGGGTTGCCGGAATATACCGGTATTTACGGAATTGCCACCGATTTGCCCAATGCAAAAGGCGGGCGCAGTTATTTTGGCAACGCCATTTTTTCTCGCCTGCCTGTTGGCCAGGTCTGGCGCCACTTGATGCCGTGGGTAGCTGAAGAAGCAGTACCCAGCATGCAGCGTGTTTTGATAGAAGCCGTCGTTCATTCCGGATCCGATGCGCTACGCGTATTGACGACACACCTTGAATATTACTCGCAGCATCAAAGAGAACAACAGATTGCATGCATACGCCGCTTGCATGCTGAAGCCTGCGCGATGCCCCGTCGTGCACAGCTTAACGAAGAACAGGGCGGACCGTTTGAAGTACATGCCCGTCCTGTTAATGCCATTTTATGCGGCGACATGAATTTTCCTGCTACGGCCGGAGAGCGTTTACAATTACTCGCACCGTTTGATTCCGGCATACCTGACTTCCACGATGCAAGAACTGTCTTGTTCCCGGATGAACCACACATGCCTACAGTTGGTATTCATCCGGTGGACTTTGTCGACAAACCCGAATGCTTCGATCATATCTTTATCACCAGTGATCTGATCAATCATCTGAAAATGCATCGTGTCGATATAGAGACGACAGCTTCAGATCATCAGCCGGTATGGATAGAACTGCGTTGAATCGGCAAAAAAAAAGCCGCCACTCGGACGGCATTTCAATCAGAGGAGAGAAGAAAGGTTTTTAAATAACAAACAGCAACAGGAAGTCGTCTTTCGAATAACACGCACCGCATCAGATTAAATTAACTCATCACATCACCCTGTTCAGTAGCTGAACATGAAATGACCGATGTTGGTATGTATATCGAGCATTACATTGGGCGGATAACCGTAAACGGGCGCTGGAACCACAACCGGCGCAGGTACCGGCGCATAATAGTTATATCCATAAGCTGGCGGACGATAGTAAGGTTGCGGCTGGTTATAAATATAGGCATAACCGCCATGATGGTGATGATGGTGATGGTGATGGCCGTGATGATGACGGTGATGTCCCCTGCCCGCTTCAGCCACTGAAACCATGCCCAGCAACAAGCCCATAGTGATGGCCGCAATAGCGCCCGGTAATAAATTTTTCTTTTTCATCAGAAGCCTCCATTCATAAAGTGAGTCAATTTTTTTGTTACAGGAAGTTTATATAATTCAACCTGAATCAAAAATGAACAGAGCAGCGATTCTTTCTCGTGACCTACTTGTGAATCAAGCCGTCATCAGTTATGTTATCGGCTTTCGGTGACAAGTCACGCCACATGACCGCCTGATCAAACACCCTTCAACCTGAAAACCTCAGTTGAATGGAGTTTAAAGTGCGTTGATTTTTATTTTTGGCAAGGCACAGTGAGGCGTAATAACCCGTTATTACAACGAATTGTAACGCAGCAAAAATTAAAAAGCGGCGTGCTATAAGCACCATAGTTTGACTCACCATCTGGATGAACCAGCATTGCTCGATTTGTTTCATATATTCATATCATTAGTCATCTCGGATAACGGTCAATTAAGGTTTTTAGGTTCAATTCTGTACCTGCATGCTCATCTGCATTAAAAACAAAAAGAATATAAGGATTACATTATGCCCAACCCTTCAGAGCCCGGTTTCATCACACCAGCAAAACGCCAGTATTTTGCAGTCACTTGTGTTATTGCTGTTTTTATTGCTATCGGTGTATTTTTAGGGACAAGCTCACAAGGCGATTTTTCAGATACCTATCCTAAAGGTTTTCGTGGCAGCACCTGCACTATAGAAGCTGAAACAATGACAGTCGGCTATTCGAATTATTACCTGCCTGACGAATATACAATTGCCGATGACGAACCAAGAACACCTTATATCCCGGTGCAGTGTGACCGTATTCCTGAACCGGGCATGCTGAATATTACGATCGACTTGCTTTATCCGGAATCGTCGCGCGACTTTCTGTTAGCGCTGCGTCTCGTCAAACTGACCGAGCTCGGAGCGATAGAAAATAGTACTGATGATGTTGAAGTCTATGAAGAACATGACATTCTGCTTGTACCTGAACAAACCTATCAATCCGGTGTAATCACTCAGGCATTGCGTCTTGATGAAGCTGGCAAATACCGTTTGTATCTTGATGGCAAGGATGCAGCCGGCGCACGCTATCAGGTTCAAATTCCTATCAAAGTAGGCACCAGCTGGAAGGATGAGTTTAAAAATTTTCTGCCGCCTTTCTTTAGAAAATTTATTTGATCAATTAAAAACAAGCGCTTTTAATTGATCGCTTTCTGCCGCTAACGCAATAGTATTGCTACTTATTTTCAAGGAGTGTCTTATGGAAATTTCCAATATAGCCAGCGCGGCGACAACGATAAGTGAAACCAGCGTACAGCAGGCAGCCGGTACGGCGATATTGAAAAAAGCGATGGATATCAGCGCCGAGAACGCGATGGCCCTGATTCATGCTATCCCTGATAATACGGCCGTACAGAATTTGCCGCCGCATTTGGGTCAGCATATCAATACAAAAGCCTGATTTATTATGCTATTTCAACAAAAACAGTGCTTCTTAATGCGCTGTTTTTGTTTTTCCATCTTTGATTCTTAACCAGAATTTCCTGTCCGTAAGTTTGTTCTGCTTGCAATATCGGGTTAGACTGTTAATGATATATTTCAGCCGCAGTTTTATTTCAACTTTACAAGCAAGGAGGCAATCATGGCGTTACGCATTAACGATCAGGCACCCAACTTCCAGACAGAGACCACGCACGGCAGAATCGATTTTCATGAATGGATCGGCGATAGCTGGGCGGTATTATTTTCTCACCCCAAGGATTTTACACCGGTCTGCACTACCGAGCTGGGTTACATGGCCGGCATTCAATCAGAATTTGACAAACGCAACACCAAAATTATCGGCCTGAGTATCGATCCGATCAATGATCATGAACAATGGTTGAAAGATGTTGAAGAGGTTGGCGGCGCAAAGGTCAAATATCCCGTGATTGCCGACACCAATCTCAGCGTGGCAAAACTGTACAACATGTTTCCTGCTGACGAAACCGGGTCGGCTGAAAACCGTACAGCAATGACAAATGCAACCGTACGTTCGGTATTTGTCATCGGTCCTGACAAAAATATCAAGCTCATGCTGACTTATCCCATGACGACCGGGCGAAATTTCAATGAAATACTGCGCGTCATCGACTCCATGCAATTGACTGCGAAGCATAAAGTAGCTACGCCTGTTAACTGGCAGCAAGGTGAAGATGTCATCATTGTGCCAAGTGTCAGCAACGAAGAAGCCGAAAGAATCTATCCGGAAGGCTGGGTTACGGTTAAACCTTATCTGAGAAAAGTAAAACAACCCGGTTAATTACAAGGCCGAACAGCGCAACCCAGTGCAGAACAACACAATATTAACTAGCGCTGTTCTGCACGTTGCATTAAATGCATCACTTTTGCTTACGCTGGTTGGATTTTTTTTCGAAAAGCAATTCGTTGATATTGGATTTGACCCGTTTCGCTGTTTTTTCCAGCGCTTCACGTTCAATCTGGTTCAGCCTGGGATGCAAATGACGAATGATACCGTTGCGCCCGACCACCACAGGTATGCTGAAGCAATTATCTTCAATGCTTAGCCATTCTCTGAAATAAGTACTGATTGGCATGGTTCGGTGATCATCGTATACAATTGTTTTCAAAACTTCACATGTTGCCGTTGCAATCGCAAAATTGGTATAACCTTTTAAATTGTAAACATCAAAACCCGCCTGAGACACTTCCTGAAAAATTCTCCGATGTCCGGGATTATCGGCGATGCGCTCGCTGCCGGCGAATGCATTGCTGAACACCGGAAACTGATTTGGTCCATGTTCGCCGAGTATATACGTACGTAAATCATCCGGGTGTATCTTTTCTTCGACAGAAAGCAACGCCCGGAAGCGGGCTGAGTCCACCAGTGTGCCTATTCCCATTATTCTGGACGACGGCAGTCCGGCCAGCTGGGTTGTCAGGTAGGTCAGCACGTCAACAGGGTTAGAAATTACGACCAGAATGGCATCTGGATTATTGTGCACTAACTCTGGAATCATATGCCTGAAGATTTTAACGTTATCTTCACCCAACTGCATCCGACTGGTCATTTTTTCTTTTCTTCTGGCAGAAACAGTAATCACCAGAATATCGCTATGTCTGACACCCTCAATTGTGCTGCTTTCTATTGTCATAGGTCGTTCGCAAAATGACAGTGTATGCTGTAAATCCAGCGCGTCGCCCTGCGCCCGTGTCAATGTGCGGCCAGCCAGAACCAGATGAGTGCATAACCCTTTAAGCACAACGGCATGAGCCAATGTAGAACCGACATGTCCTGTGCCGATGATGGTAATTTTCATAGCTCATATACCTCGCCTTCGTCCAGTGATGCTTTATTTGACCATTGCGCACAGGCATTCACTGCAGGATTATGTTGAGACTTGTTCGATCGGATATAATCCGGCCTGTTTTACTTGGCGCCAAAAAGCCAGCGTGATTTGATATTTGAAAGAAGTTTTTTAAAAAAATTGAATACAGCCCATTGATTCAGATATTGATCATTATGCATGCAACAATTTGCAAAAGCAGGTGGAACGGAATGTTTTCCTCAATGCGTCTACATTTCCATTTAATGCGTGTCTCTGTTGATGTCAGTAAATTGCTACGGTCGACAGCCACAGAGGGCTGCCGGATTTAAGGAATCGCAGTGAACCGGTTTTCCGTTGACACAGCAGACTGACCTTAAATCCGACGGACTCCTGGATTCAATTATTATTCTTGATTTGCTTTATCGCGGTCTTGCAGAATATTTTGGCTTGGTGGATACTGACCCGGCTTCGGCTCACCGCAAGCAGCTAAAAAAGATACTAAAATGACTGCCAAAAAGAGAGAATATTTCATAATATTAATTTCCTTTATAACGATTTATAAAAAATATGCAATAAATTAGTGCTGAAAGAATAAAATCATGTTTCTGCTAACTTTCAGCTTTCACCATTCCTGTATGTATTTCATAGCTTTAAGGAATTGTCCGGCACACTTACACTAATACTTTTACGGGATTAAGAATAAGAATAGCCGCTGATATCTCTAATTCTGAAACCAGTTGAAAATAAATTACATAGCGATATTCTCCTTGTATTAAATTTATTGGACTCAACGGCTGCAAGTTATAGCATAGTCAATGTTAAAGTTTCGTAAAGATTTCGTTAAAACTATTGGTTTTCCAAGAAATAACATAAAATCGGACTGATCTTCCTGCACTGGAAAATAGAAATGCTGTCAGATTGGAACGCTGCCGGGTCGATTTTTCCAAAGCTGCCCCGGAATTGTCATAAAGAATTGTTTCTGAATTTATCCGCTTAATCTATTGCACAATATGCATTACTGCAGGTCGGCAGCGCAAACGAAAGAACCCACAATCAATTTTTCCCGACTTAATGGTTTCACTTAGCTAAGATTAATGGTTACCCCAATATTCCTGGTGCAGTGATTTGTTTAAACTGCTCCTCATGATAAATCAATTATAGGAGTATCTATAATGAAAACAGGAACAGCTCAGAATCTTATCGCGTCATCCTTACTTGCCTTTATTTTAATTGTTTTACCCGTTCAGGTTTTTGCGGCGGATCAGGATGCAGTTTTTGATTCAACGGTATTGAACAGTCAGAATGACGCTGATCATAAAACACTGGCGCAATACTACAAGAATCAAGCCGATGTGTTGCAGGCCAAAATCGAAGATCAGATCGATGCACTCAACCATAAACCAAGAACCAGTTTCTTCGGAAGAAATGGCCAGCATATCAAGAAACATGTGGAGTTTAAGATTCATCAGTACGAAGTGGCTATAGCAGACAATCTGAAAAAAGCTGAATATCATCAGAAAATGGCCGCAGGACAATCAATACGTCCTGCCTCGATACAACCTGACAGAACGAAAAGTTAAGCAACCACATTGAGTAACAATAAACGCCCAAACCTTACCTGAACGCCAAGACGAAAAAAAACCCACTTCGGTGGGTTTTTTTTCGTAATGAATCGACCCGGTTTTACCGGAGACTTTTTAGTTTAAATCAAGCTGCATCGGCTGACTTCTTCAGTTGCCGATAATATGCCAACTCAAATTCTGCCGGTAAAATATTTCCGATCGGTTCCAAATAGAGTCTACGGCAATCCCGGGCCGATTCAGCCCCCCGTTTCCGCTCCATTCTGCTGGTCGCGTTGACCAGCGTTAAGGGATTTGCGCCATGCTTTTCGAAACCAGCGAACAGACCAAATTCCTCGCGCCGGTTACGCTCTCTCTGGCAGCCGGATTGAGCTTCGGCATGACCGTAGCACTGGTACTGTCGCCTGTCTGCTATGCGATACTTTCCAATGCGCGGCTATTGCTGATTCGATTCCAAACAACAGAACTGTGAGCACGACAAAAAAATCAATAGCAATCAAGCAATAAACCGCGATAGCTATTGTTGACGGATTCATTCTTTTTTAATCTTCTTTTAACAGTCCCATCACAACCATACAGATAGTATGGCCGCAAAATCTCACTTTAACGGAACCACCGTTCTTATATTTTAAAGATTTTCCACAGCGCGTTTTAAAAATGCAGTTTGTTAAATACTTTCGAAATTGGAGGAAGAAAGACGGATGTTAAAAAAATTTCACTGTAATTTTTTATTGAATCATTCACACAGGCAGTCGCCACCATTCTTAATACAGGATTGATAACGCTGTTATTTTTCAAGGATGTTTCGGTTCTGCCATGACTGGCAATCACGGTTCTGTTACATCGCCGAAAAAGGGTTCTGTTAAAAGTTTAACTAAAACTTCACGAGGGAAAATATGGAATCAACACTACCAATGAAACGCATCGAAATCGTCATCGACGCCGGAAAACTTGAAGAGCTTATCGGCCTGTTAATTGAAACCGGAGCCAAAGGTTACACGGTAATAAAAAGAGTAAGCGGCCTGGGTGCACGCGGCATGCGCAGTCCGGATGTTGTTTTATGCGATGAAGGAAGTGCCGTTGTTATTCTGGCCTGTAAAAAAGATCAGGCAGCCAGAATTATGCAGGGATTATATCCGAGACTAAAAAGATTTGGTGGCATGTGCCTGGTTTCAGATTGTGAATGGCTGGAAGGTCCTGCTGTATCCTATTAATCAACTGAAGCCACCGGACAACATTTCGGTGGCTTATCACGACAGGAGTCCGAATGATCGGCATTCGTTGTACAAATTCCACGTGCTCTGCGTATACACTGAACTCCCACCTCAGATTCTAGCGTCAAAGCGCTCAAATCCCTGCTGGATGGAGTCACTCAGAACGCAGACGTGACCATTATCAGTCGCCGCGACGCGGAAAGTGGTGCAGTGGTGATGTCGCTGGACAGTTACGACAGCATCGTGGAAACGTTGCATCTAACCAGTAATCCTGCAAATGCGGCGGCCATGAGTTCAAAAAAAGGATTATTGATGGCCTTATGCCAGCTTTTAAATGTGAAGTAATATCAGAATACAGCACGCATAATAAACGGTAATAATTTTGATGTTTATAAACATGCAAACAAATCCCTTTCTTTAGCTTTGCCGCCATCATTAAAGCCACGTAACAAACCTGTAACAATCCATCGATATAATTTGAAGTAAAAATTCCAGTGCATGCTTCAACTGGTAAAATTGATTTAAATCTTCAGAGCAGTATGTTATCGCAATTACTTCAAAAGCGTTAATCCAGTACCACTTGCCCGATAACGCACAAAACCATTTGCAGTTTACTCAATGAATTTTGAAAACCCAATCAGCACCCGTCATGCCTTTCGCCATCTGCATGCTGAAATCAAGCAGCTTATTCATCACATACAGGCACGGGGATCAGCACGAATCAACCCTATTTTTACGGCCGGCAAAGCACCTGCATCCGGCAAAAGTATTGCTAATCTGGCTCATTATCTGGAGTTGTCCCCTTTGAACGGACACATTATGTTCTTGTTAAAGGAGATGAAAGATGACTCAAAACTATAAGCCTGCCTACCCGGCGGAGTTTCGCCAACAGATGGTGGAATTGGTAGCATTAGG
>Ga0268299_1000424_pt1 | contig 135936 bp, 110 predicted proteins | sample NOBtaG_FD_193484 | JGI IMG/M metagenome (GOLD analysis project Ga0268299, IMG submission 193484) | Activated sludge microbial communities from bioreactor in Nijmegen, Gelderland, Netherland - NOB reactor | ecosystem: Engineered > Bioreactor > Aerobic > Activated sludge | place: Netherlands...
TTTGGACTGCAGCTTGCCTGAAAGTGAATCAGGGAATCATTCAACACCACCGCACAACCCGATTGATTAACCAGATCCGTGATACTCTGAACGAGTGCCTGATTGCTTGTAAAGAAACCCACATCCGCCACAACAGGCGTACTCACACACTGACAGCTCTGACAGATTTGAGTATTAGGGTTGCATTGGGAAGGGACAGAAGCACCGACTCCTACATCACACTGCTCGCCAGATTCTACCGTACCATTGCCGCAAACGGAGCCGTTGTTTCCGGAGCCACCACTTCCACCACAGTCATCAGATGTGGGACAATTTGTTGGAGTAGATTCTACTACTGATACAGTGGATTGTTCGCTTTGCTGCCCAATTCTCCAAAAGGCAGAAGTGGATTGCGAGGGATTAATAAAGACGAGGGTAAATATTAAGAAGTATGCGGCTATTTTCTTGAATAAGGTTTTTTGTTTTAAATTTTTCATTTTTGCGATTATCTGGAGAAACAGATTTGAAAAAGATTTAATTTGTTCTCCGATAAAGTGTACTTGTACAGCCAGTTGACTACAAATATGCAGCTTAATAACAGGATTTATTGAATAAACAAGCGGTTGTGAAGGTTAATTCCGATTCGACTTACTAAATCGCGTGAAGGAAGTTGATAGATAAAAAATAATATAGCAGAATCGGTTATTAACGAAGTGTAATGATAATCTAGGCAATAAAGGGGAGATTGAATCAATCTTTAAAGTACGTATAATAAAGAAAATAAAAGCAAATAGGCGGCGCGCTCACGACACATCTCTTCGTGGATGCCCCTTATTTATATGGGATTTATATGAATGATGATGAATTTCTAGATAAGATTCAAGATGACGAAGAAGAGCTTTACAGGTCTTATGTGAAGCCGGTAAACCCTGTTGTCGCAAAAATATTTGCCGTACTGGCTATTATCAGCGGCATTGCAATCGGCGTATGTCTTTTCTTATTTTTTTTAACTATCTTTATATATTTTTTCTTGCCGCTTCTCGGCCTTTTGTTTGCATGGCTTCTCTTTAAGCGCTGGCAATTCAACCGCGAATGGCGTAAGACCATGAAAGATTTCTAGCGTGCTTCATTCTCAGAATCCGGATTCCGCCAAGGAAAGAGTGACGCTCTACGAAGGAAAATTCAAGCGCTTGATTGATCAAAGCGGTTGGGAATTTACCGAACGCGTCAGATGTTCCGGAGTGGTTGCGATTCTGGCTCAAACTAACGAAGGTAAAATTGTCTTGGTTGAGCAGTATCGTATTCCGGTAGGAAAAAATGTGATTGAACTTCCTGCCGGCCTGGCGGACGGGGCTAATACGGGGCGTAAAGATTGTGACGAGCCGCTTGAAGAGGCCGCGCGGCGCGAGTTTTTAGAGGAAACCGGCTTTACGGCTGATCACATGGACCGGATTCTGGAAGGCCCGGCAAATTCGTCTTCAAATTCTGACATTATTGTTTTATTTTATGCGCGCGGGCTTCGAAAGATTTCAAAAGGCGGCGGAGATCACACCGAATCAATCACGGTCCACGAAGTAAGCCTTCAAAACATTGACCAATGGTTTTGCGATATGCAGAAAAACGGAAAATTAATTGACCCAAAAATTTATGCCGGCCTCTATTGGTTGAAAAATCAAAAATGACAGTTTTTCCTATCTGAATGGCTCTCCGAAATTCAAAAATTTCTCAAAGGAAAGTTTTATGGATTTTCATATTCTTAATCGTGATTGTTCTGTCTATTTATTCGCAAGTTTCGAGATTTGAATTTGTTAACTTGGATGATGATATTTATGTAACTGAAAATCCGCATCTTAAGGACGGCGTAACGTTCGATGGAGTTAAGTGGGCGTTGACGGCCGATTTATTTTTTAATTCTCCGAACGCCGATTATTGGCAGCCTGTGACTTTTTTATCGCGAATGGTTGATATCTCGCTTTTTGGTTTTAATCCTGCCGCCCATCACTTGATGAATTTAGCGCTGCATCTGATCAATACGCTCTTCATTTTTTATATTTTCCATTCCATGACCGGTGCTTTGTGGCGAAGCGCCGCTTTAGCTGTTATTTTTGCGATTCATCCGCTTCAAGCGGAACCGGTTGCGTGGGTCACCGCGCGCAAGGATTTACTCAGCACGTTTTTTCTGCTTTTGTCCACTCATGCTTACTTGCGATATGTTAAACGGACATCTGTCCTGAATCTTTTGATTGTTTTTATCTTTTTTGTTCTCGGGTTTATGTCAAAGCCTTGGGTAATCATACTGCCGGTGCTTCTTATTATTCTGGATATTTGGCCGCTTAATCGAATCAGTTGGAAAAGTTTATCGGAAAAAAAGCTCTTTCTCATTTTCTCTGCCGGCGCAGGTTTTATTCCATTTTTAGGACAACCGCAGGCACTGACTTATTCACATCCGGTCACCGTGGTTAAGAATGTTACGGTAAATTACCTTGAATATATTCAAAAAGCTTTCTATCCGGTTAATTTAGCGATTCAAAGCGCGCATCCTGAAGTTATTTTTACAAATCAAATATTTATAATTTCATCAGCGGTTCTTTTATTGATTACCGGTTTTATTTTCAGGTTCTCAAAGAAATTCCCTTACTTATTAACGGGCTGGCTGTGGTTCGTTATTGCATTGCTTCCGATGGCGGGCTTGCTGCCGCCGGCGGACCGGTTTATGTATGTTCCTTTAATCGGATTATGGGTGATGGTTATTTGGGGAATTTCAGATTTATCAGAACGATTTCCAAAATTCCATCGGATCAATATTTTTATTTTAACAGGGATTTTTTTTGTTTTTTCAACTCTACTGTCTCGGCAGCTTTCCAGCTGGCGAAATAATGAAACTTTATTCCGTCATTCTCTCACCGCTTCTTCCGGTAATTACGTGGCACACAATAATTTGGGCATTACCCTCATTGAACAGGGCGATTTGAATCAGGCGGCCGGACATTATTCGGAAGCGCAGAAAATTCGTTCAGATGGCGTTACCAACGTTAACCTCGGAAGTGCGCTTGCGAAGCAGGGAAAAAATGAGGAAGCTATGAAATATTTTGAAGAATCGCTCCGTCTCAATCCTAATTATGCGGAAGCGCACAACAATCTCGGCAATCTCTTGATGCAGCAGGGCAGTGCAAACGAAGCAATGGCACATTATTTAAAAGCGGTTCAACTAAAACCTGATTTGCCTGAAGCGCACGCAAACTTAGGATTTTATTACGCCAATCAAAGAGATGACGGAAAGGCCATTTCACATCTTTCCGAAGTTGTCCGCTTGAGGCCCGATCACTGGAAAGCACATTTTTATTTAGGAAATTTACTGATGGAAACAGGGCGGATTCAGGATGCGCTTGATCATTTCAAAGCCGCTGCCAGGCTGAATCCCGGCGATGCTTTGATTCAAAGCGGTTTCGGGATTGCGCTTGCGTCAAACAATCAGTATGCAGAAGCCGAAGAGCATTTACTGGAAGCAGTCCGGTTAAAGCCGGATGATGCCGATGTGTACTACAATCTGGGCGTTCTGTCGAGTAAGCAAAATAAAAAAGAACAGGCAATTCGGTATTTAAAGAATGCGATTCAGCTAAGGCCTCAGTATGCCAAGGCGCTTAGCGCGCTTCAAATGCTGGAATCTTCTATTCCGGAACAATCATGAATAAAGAAAGTTTTGTTTTATTAAAAAAGTTCTCAGGCCTTAAGGAATCTACGCAGTCAGTAATCCTGAATACCGGCGTTTTTTTCTTTTTTATCATTTGGGCTTTTTGGATTTATCGTTTCGGCGCCATCGCGTTTCCCAGGCAGGATCATTTCTCTCTGATCATGGACAGAGCTTTGTTTGGAAATGATTGGGATTATTTCTGGAACGCTGTTTCATTTAACAAGACAAGAACCATGTTTCCCGGCGATTATTATTTATTCCGTCCGTTTACGCACGGCGCATTAGCCCTCATCGATATTTTTTTCAGGCACGACATGTATGTCATGGGCAAGATCAGTATTTTTTGGCATGCTTTTGTATCGTTTTTCTTATATTTATTTGCTTCAAAATTCACGCGCCGGAGCATCGGATTTCTGCTGGCGTTTATATTTGCGACACAGTATCCGGGCCTTGAAATGGTTATTTGGCGGCATGTGAGCCCCTACATGCTGGGGTTATTGTTTTTTACGGCGGGCCTTCTCGTGATTCCGAAATTGGAAACATCTGTCAATCCGAAACGCACAGCAGCAGTCATTGCCGTTTTATTTTTAGTCTCAAGCTTATTTTTTGAAGGCATTATTTTCACTTTATTTATTTCGTTTTTTATTTTTCTAATTTTCCAGAGGTCTTTTAAGGGAAAAATAAGAAATGTTGCTTTTTGGATGATGCTGATCGCCGCGTCCGTCATTTTAGTTTATGGCTGCCTCTACATATTTGAATATATTGTCCGGAATCCGCCGTCTTTTTTTGGTCCTTCAGACCGCAATGCCCGCTCATTTTTATGGCTTGATTCTTTGTATGGCCTTTGTCTTATTTCGGGTCTTGTATTTACCGCATTTTTATTTCCGCATGTTGTCAAAATATTTTATTACCAGGTTTGGTACAGGGCTTGGTGGGAGTTTTTTACAACAGGGAGTAATTTTTTTTATTGCTGGCTGGGCGCGTTTCTTTGCGTTCTTTTGGCGGGTGCATTTTTTATGGGATTGATCCGGCTTGCCAAAGAAGAAAATAAAGCACCGCCGGTTATTTTTATTTTAGTATTCGGCTACTTTGGCGTGATAATCGCCGGGCTTTCGCTCGGGCGCGCCGGTTTGAGGTCAGTCGATTACATGATTAATTCGACATACTATTATTATATGACTGCGTACTTATTAACGCTGATCGTTTCGCTCTTGTTCTATGTGATTCGCGGGTCGAATGCATTGAATCGATTGCCGGTTTTAGGCAAACAGCTGCTTTGGTTTTTCTTGATTTTATTCTCAGCTCATCAAATATTTCTAAGTTACGGGCGGATTCAGGAAGTTTTAAAAACACGTTATGATGTTGATGAAAAAACAGCAGAAATTACTCTGGAAATTGCGTCAAAAATAAGACAGAACAGATCATTTTGCTACGGAGGCTCTATTGATCCGCTGCTATCAGATTACTTAATGGATGAAATTCTTTACAGGGAAATGTGCCACGATTCTAAAAGCACAGGTTTGTATGCAATTACACATCCTCAAGGAACGTTCTGGCTTGTTAGATTAGAGGATCCTCATCCTCAGGGAGTTGCACTTAATCTTAAAGAGGGAAATTTTGAGGAAAAAGACGGGTTTGTTTATTCGTTAAATCCGGGCCATCAATTAAAGGAAGGCGGCGGCATTGTTTTAAGTGAGAAGGATTACAGCCTTGATTATTTAAGCGTCACTGTTCATAATGCTTTTGACAGCGGGATCGTGCTGGGGTATCGTGATCCAAAGAATTTTATGTTCTTTGCGGTAAAGAAAGGCATATTTTATGCGCATCTTATGCAGAATGGAACGCTAAACGCGCCTTTTCTGGCGCAAAAACTAACTTCGGCAGAACAATTCGACCTTTCAATCAGAAAAATTGGCACGAATTATGTCATATTCTATAATAAAAATGTTTTAGCGATTGTGCGAGGCGGTTTTCAGTTGACGGGTAAAGTGGGGCTTTACGATTCCAAGAGCGGGCCCAAGCGGCAGGCTTTCTCTGATCTGAAAATTTCAGAATTTCAATCGGGCTATAATTCAGTCAGTCCAGTTTTTAGATTGAATTTGCCGCATATGGCAGATATTTTGAAGCCAAACAAAGGCTGGGCGATGGCATCCAATCAACCGGTAGTGGATTAGTGGATTAGGGGATTTAAATGGCGTTTGCATTAGATAAGGTTCAGCTTTTTCAGGGATTTTCTAAAAATGAATTGGATGCGATTAAACCGTGTCTTCACGAAAAATCCTACCAAAAGGGAGAAGTTATTTTTCTGGAGGGCAGCGCCTGTGAGCGGATTTTTATCGTTGAATCCGGCCGGGTAAAAATTGTCCGAACTTCGTCTTCAGGACGCGAGCAAATCTTAGAAACCCTGAACCCCGGCGATACCTGTGCCTGCAATCCGGGCTCAATCGAGTGGGCTTGCAGCAGCACGGCAGAAGCGGTCACCGCGTGCAAGGTTTGGTTTCTATCGAGGCAGGATTATGTGCGCATGGTTCAAACCAACTCAAAGGTGGCGCATGCGCTGAACCGCCTTTTTGCACAGCGGCTCCAGTGCTTTAGCTCTCTAATTGAAGAAGTATCTTTAAAAGATACAAAAAAACGCCTTGTTAAATTTATTGTCGATATGCTGGATGAACAGAAATCAATCAGTGGGAAAAAAGGTGTTTTAGAGATTCCGTTTACCCGCCAGGAAATCGCGCAGCGGATCGGGACGGCCCGCGAAACCGTCGCGCGTCATTTGTATGAACTCAAGCGTAAGAAGCTGATTGATATCAAGCCGAAGCAAATAGCAGTACTGGACGAAGAAAATCTCCGCAAGTTAATCTCCTAAGTAGTTCATTTTAAATAACTTACATAATTCCTCAAGAGCCAGTGATGGCAATCACGGATTTTTTCTGCTTTTGCCCGTATCTTTTAATAGAGAAAAAGGAAAAGCCATGAAAAAAAGAGCGGCGATGTCCGAGCGCATTGTGCATTTACTTGAAAAAGACAGTGCCGGCATGTTGAATGTGCTGGGCCGTATGAGCGATATGCTTGTAGGATTTCGCTATGAAGGCAAACCATCCTTCGGAAAGAATGTCAAAAAAGCAAAAAGCATGCTCCGGCTGCTGAATCAGGAATGGGCTCAGCATGCCTGGTTCGAAGAAAAGATTTTATTCCCTTTTATTGGCGTTCATTTGCCGAAACTTGAATCAATGATTCTTGTTTTGAAAGCCGATCACCTGGATTTTAAGAAAGTTACGCGCCAGCTGCGCTCTTTGCTTAACCGCATGTCTGCCATGAATTCTGTCAGCCGCTATGGCGAATGGATTCAACAGGTGAACGAATCGGGAACTTATCTGATTTATTTCTTGAGACATCACTTAGAAGCCAGGAAAGAAGGGATTGAAAAAATAATTGAAAGCGAGTTGCGAGAGAACGAAAAGAAGGAGCTTGCAAGCAGGATAAAACGTCTGGGCGGTTTGCGGCCAGGTGTTCCTAAAAAGATTTTCGGGAGGCGTTATGTGGAGCGATAGGCTTCGCCAGCATTATTGGTGGGCGGAAATCAACGGGACAGCTGAGAAGTTTCTGTATGAACTTCGGAAAGCCGAGGACGAGGAAGATTCCGGCGTCTATCTTTTGCAGCTCTACTTGAATAATGAGGATGATCTTCGCTTTTTCTCAAATAAGGACCGCCACAGAATTCGTCAAATACTTTCATTTCTCATTTATGAAACGCAAAAACACCGGGTCGTTCTATCAAATCTTGCAGATGAACTTGAAAAGAAGAGAGCCGGCCATGCAGAATAAGCAGATGAAAGATTTGTGGCATATGCGGTTTCAGAAGATTTTCGAGCTGGAACGGGACTCATTTTATTTCTACAAAAAACTGATTAACAATAATCGGGAACTTTTACAGGATTCCGAAGCGGCCGGGCTGCTCCGCAAAATCATGCGGGATGAGCTTAAACATGCCCGCGCTGCTTTGGAATTGCTTCATATTGTGGATGGCAAAGACGTGACGGACTCGGAAGATAACGGAAGTCTTTAGAAGGAGGTGCACCATGCGCGGAACAGACATTTTTGAATCCTATGTGTCATGCCAGATTAAAGCGTTGGAAAATTCGGGTAAGCAGAAAGCCAGAACAGTATGCCCGTTTGTAACCATCTCCCGGCAAGCCGGCGCGGGTGGAATCACGATTGGAGAAAAGCTTGTCGCTGATTTATGGGAAAATGACAAGGAAGCCGTGTGTCCCTGGGCGATCTTCGATAAAACTTTAGTAAACCGTGTGTTAGAAGATCATCAGCTTCCTGATAAAATTTCAGAATACATGGCTGAAAGAAAAGTTTCGCAAGTGGATGATATTATGGAAGAGCTCTTTAATCTTCATCCTTCGGAATGGACATTGGTCCATAAAACCAGCGAAACCATTTTGAATTTGGCGCAAATGGGAAACGTCATTCTGGTCGGCAGAGGAAGCCATATTATTACCAAAAGACTGGAGAACGGCTTTCATGTGAGGTTGATTGCTTCGCCGGAGAAAAGAGTCGAGCATCTCCAGGAATATTACAAACTCGACAGGAAAAAAGCGTTAAAATTTATGGAAAAAGAAGACAAAGGCAGGCGCGATTATGTGAAGGAACATTTTGATCAGAATATCGATGACCCGCTTGGTTACGATTTAGTAATCAATACGGACCGGTTTTCTTATGACCATACGGCTAAATTAATTGCCCATGAAGTTCTTGAAATAAGAAAGAAAATTAACTTATAAAATTCGCGCAGAACAGTTGATGAGCCAGACAGGAGTGAATGTATGTTCGGAATTAAAAGACAGCTTGCGCTGTTTCTCATCACTCTGACAGCCGCTTGTTTAACTTACTTCATCATGCCACCAAGCTGCCCCGAGCCTGCGCGCCGGACAGCGTTTATTTTTGTTTTAGCCGCTTTTTTATGGGCGCTTGAAATTATTCCGTTGCATGCAACGGCGCTCGTAGTTGTTATATCTTCTATTTTTCTGCTCGCTAAGCCGGGCGGAGTTTTGGGCATGGATAGCACAGGCTATCAGACATTTTTAACTCCGTTTGCCAATCCCGTCATCATGCTGTTTTTCGGCGGATTTATATTGGCAGCAGCTTTGCACAAACACCATATTGATGAATGGCTTGTCCAAAAATTAATCCGAATATTCGGAACAAAACCTTTTTGGCTTTTGTTTGGATTTGTGATGACAACAGGGTTTGTCTCGATGTGGATTTCTAACACAGCAACCACCGCGATGATGTTAACCATGATTGCTCCGATTCTTGCGGACAGCCGGAATGATGCAAAATTTAAGACCGCACTTGCTCTAGCTATTGCGTTTTCCGCCAACGTGGGCGGAATCGCAACGCCGGTCGGAACGCCGCCGAATGCGATTGCGCTTGGTATTTTATCTGACCGCGGTATCCATATCAGTTTTCTTCAATGGATGGCGATGGCGTTTCCTCTCGCGGTGTTTTTATTGATCGCGACAAGTGTCATATTGTTCTGGATGTTTGGAAGAAGCCAGAAAAGCGTTTTTATTTCTGAAGCACGGGAAGCCAAAATCGTATTGAAATCAAAAAGCGTTGCCGCCATTGGACTCTTAACCGTTGTTTTATGGCTGACTTCAACCTGGCACCACATTCCGGAAGCTGTTGTGGCGCTCTTGGCGGTGGGTCTGTTAACAAGTTTTCAGTTGATTGATCATGATGATTTAAAGGGAATCGGATGGGATATTTTAATCCTGATGTGGGGAGGTTTGGTGCTCGGCAGGGCAATTGAAGTCAGCGGGCTTGGAAAATGGCTTGTTTCGCTGCCCGTCTTTTCAGCGGAAGGACATATCTTGGTTGTTGCCTTTTCGCTTTTGACCGTTTTTCTTTCCATTGTGATGAGCAATACTGCGACAGCAGGCTTGGTGATTCCGATTGCGATGAGCATCGGCTCGGCAAATCCGGTTGTTTTAGCAGTCGTCATTGCTTTATCGGGTTCTTTCGACATGATTTTGCCGGTTTCAACTCCGCCGAACGCGATGATTTTTTCTACAAATGCGGTTCGCTCGGTCGATATGCTGAAAGCAGGAGCCGTTGTTAGTGTCATTGCGCTAGTTTTATTACTATCAGGTTATTCATTTTTTATTGGGAAGTTTTTGACATGAAAAAGTTAAATCAATTTCTCACTTTCTTTATTTGCTTATCCGTCTTGTCAGCAATTCCTGCGCGCGCAGAAGATGATTTTCAATATTGGTCACGCTATTCCGTGAAAGCGATCGACACCAAGTATGTTGATTTTGTGAATTTTTGGGATTTACGCTTTATGGAAGATTCCTCCCGCCTTCGCTTATGGTTTACGAGCCAGAAAATTCAGATTGATCCTGTCGAATGGCTCGGTTTTGTGATTGCGCACACTTATTTGGAAAACTCCGCCGTTAATTCCAGGACCAAAACACGCGAATTTGTGCCTCAACACCGGCTTGAATTAGAAGCGAATCCAAAATGGAAAGTTGCTCCCTGGTTAACACTTAAGAATCGCAATCGGGTTGAGTTCAGATGGATTGAAGATAAAGGGTCAGACAACACCCGCACGCGCCACATGATTGAAATTGAGTTTTCTCTAAAGAAAAACCGGTTCGTCAAATCCGTTTACACCAACAGCGAAATCTTTGTCGATTTTAACCGCCACACGATTAATGAAAACCGCGCTATCCCGGCCGGAATTAATTTTAATCTTTATAAGAAATCAACACTCGGCGTTTTTTATATGATTCAATCTCAGAAAGGCGCGCGCGATTGGTCATCTAACCAGATTTTAGGCACGCAAGTAAGTTTGGTTTTTTGAACTAAGAAAGGAAAGTTTCTTCATGCATTCAAGATTTGATTTTTCTGAGAGGCCGTTTCTCGTCATATGGGAAACCACCAAAGCCTGCGGCCTCGCGTGCGTACATTGCCGCGCGGAAGCTGATCCATTTCCAGACCCGAATGAACTCAATCACGAAGAGGCGCTCAAATTAATCTGCGATGTCAAAGATATGGGAACGCCGATTTTGGTGTTTAGCGGCGGCGATCCTTTGCGCCGGGCGGATCTTTCCGAATTAATCCGGTACGCTCATTCTTTAAAGCTCAGAACCGGCGCTATTCCGGCCGTGACGCAGGATTTAACCCCAGAGAGGATTTGTGCATTAAAAGAGAGCGGGCTTTCTCAAATTGCCTTTAGTCTGGACGCCGCAGAGTCTGAAATTCACGACGCATTTCGTGGTGTGGAAGGGATTTTCAAGCGCACTTTACAAAGCATTCAATTTGCAAATCAAATCGGTCTGCACGTGCAAATCAATTCGCTGATTAATGTCCATAATTTGGAAACACTTGATAAATTAATTCAATTAGTCGAAACGCTTCAAATTGTTTTTTGGGAAGTGTTTTTTCTGGTCCCGACGGGCCGTGGCAAAGAACTGCCGCTTTTGACGGCCGAGAAATTTGAAGAAGCCTTTCAGAAAATTTATGAATTAAATCAGCGCGTCTCGTTTGTTATCAAAGTTACTGAAGCGCCGCACTACCGAAGGTTTTATATTGAACAGCAGATGAAAGCCGAAGGAATCGACATGGATTCACTTCAAGATAAGCGCATTGAGCTGCCGGCTTTTCTGAGGCGTAAATCGGGTCCCGGCGGCAGCATAGGACACGCGCCTGACGGTGTCAATTCCGGAAAAGGTTTTATTTTTATTTCCCGAAACGGGGAAGTCATGCCAAGCGGCTTTTTGCCGATCGCGGTTGGAAATGTACGGGAGAAATCGCTTTCAGATATTTATAGAAACTCACCGATTTTAATCGAACTTCGCGATCCCTCTAAATTAAAAGGCCGCTGCGGAATCTGCCCTTACAAACATATTTGCGGCGGCTCAAGGTCGCGCGCCTACGCCTTAACAGGCGATTATTTGGCCGAAGACCCGGGCTGCACCTACCTATTGATAAACAAATAGACTTGACACCTCTTGAAATAATGGATACTATAGTCCATAATTAATATGGACGATAAAGTCCATATTAAAGGTCGGAGGATATGCCATGTTTCAATTGTATTCAAAAGGTTGTGAATATGCCATTAAAGCGCTGTCACAAATGGAAGATCCTAGCCAAAACTACAGCGCAAAGAGCATTTGCCGAAAGGCGCGCATTCCCGAATCTTTCTCAAGAAAGGTATTTCAAGCACTTGTCCACGGAAAATTTCTTCAAGCTATTCAGGGGCCGGGCGGCGGTTATCGTTTGCAGCAAAATCTCAAGGAAATTTCCATTCTGGATATTATTAGGGCAGTGGACGGCGCTAAAGCATTTGACCATTGTATTATGGGATTTGCAAGATGCAGCGAGAAAGCCCCATGCCTGCTCCATTACAATTGGCTCAAGGCAAAGAGACATTTGGTTAATGAACTAAGTGAAAGAAAGCTGAAAGATTTAATTAGCATGGCACAGAAAAAAAGGAGGAATCCCAATGGTAAATCGTAGACGTTTGTTTTTTCTTGGCGTCATAGGAGTTATCACAATTTTTACATTAACAGGTTTGTTTGGAATTAGCGGATTCGGCGCAAAATCTCTACATGCTCAATCAGCTGAGTTGCCCAAAGAGACAATGGACATGATTCGCGAGCGTGGCTTAAATCCGGATGATGTTACCGCCGCCGTTTCTACTTTTATGCCGACAGGGAAGTATGATGATTATGTGATGTTTGCTTCAGGCGGCCACAGCGGCCAGGTTTTTGCCATCGGCATACCTTCGATGAGACTGTTACGCACGATCGCCGCCTTCACGCCCGAGCCGTGGCAGGGATATGGCTTTGGTGTTAAAGAGAACGCACTGGTGACAGCCGCAAAAGGATCTATCGAGCGCCAGCTCACTTGGGCCGACACTCATCATCCGGCCCTCAGTGAAACAAACGGAGAATATGACGGACAGTTTTTATTTATCGGCGACAAAGCAAACGGGCGGATGTGTGTCATTGATCTCCGGGATTTTGAGACCAAACAAATCGTGCAAAATCCGGTGGTAAGCAGCAATCATGGCGCCGCTTTTGTGCCGCCTAACGCGGAGTATGTTTTAGAGGGTTCTCAATTTGCAATGCCGCTCGGTGGCGCCTATGCGCCAATCGAGGACTATCAAAAAACATACCGCGGGCTTGCGACGTTCTGGAAATTTAATCGTGAAAAAGGCCGTCTCGAAATTGAAAATTCTTTCGGAGTGGAACTGCCGCCTTATTGGCAGGATCTTGCAGATTTTGGAAAAGCCGAAAGTGACGGCTGGGCATTTATTAATTCCTTCAACACCGAAATGGCAACCGGAGGCATTGAAGATGGTAATCCGCCTTTTGAAGCGGGCACTTCTCAGCGCGATATGGATTATCTCCATATTATTAATTGGAAACAGGCGGAGAAAACAGTCAAGGAAGGCCGCACGAAAGTGATTAACGGTTTACGCGTGATTCCGCTTGATGTTGCTGTTTCAGACGGAATTCTTTATTTTGCACCGGAACCTAAAAGCCCGCATGGAGTCGATGTCTCGCCAAGCGGCAGGCATCTTGTGGTTGCCGGAAAACTGGATCCGCACGTTACGATTTATGACATCAATATGATCAAAACGGCGATTGAGAAAAAGGATTTTGAGGGAAAGGATCCTTACGGCGTTCCGATTTTAAGATTCGATGCTGTGAAAAAAGCACAAGTCGAACTTGGCCTCGGGCCCCTGCATACTCAATTTGACAACAAAGGGTATGCGTATACGAGTTTGTTTTTGGATAGTGCTGTTGCCAGATGGACGGTGGGCGATGATAAGTTCAAGGCGCCTGAGAAACCATGGACGCTGGTATCGAAAACACCCGTTCATTACAACATAGGGCACCTTGCCGCCGCTGAAGGCGATACGGTAAACCCAGATGGCAAATATTTGGTTGCGTTAAACAAATGGTCAGTTGACCGATTCTTAAATACCGGCCCTTTATTGGCGCAAAATCTTCAATTGGTGGATATCAGTCGTCCGGGCGATTCGCTCAAAATTCTCTACGATATGCCCATTGGTAATGGAGAGCCGCACTACGCTCAAATTATCAAAGCAGATAAATTAAAAACGTGGGAGGTGTATCCGGAGGTTGGATGGAACGCGGAAGAGCAGAAAAAAAGTGATGTAGCAACCATGGAAGGGAAAGTAGTTAGAAGCCCTGACAGGGTTGAAATTTACATGCCTGCGATTCGAAGTCATTTTGACCCGGAGCGTGTGCTTGTCACAAAAGGGCAGAAAGTCGTTTTCTATATCACCAATCTTGAGCGGACGCTTGATGCGACGCACGGATTTAATATTGCCGGCTACAACATTGCGGCCAGTATTGAGCCCGGCGAGACAGTGACCATTGAATTTGTGGCCGACAAAGAAGGCGTGTTTCCTTTTTACTGCCTGGAATTTTGTTCCGCTCTTCATTTAGAGATGGCTGGCTATTTACTGGTTCAGCCGGTGCCGGTGCCTGCACCTGAGAAGAAAGGATAAGTAGCAAATAAAATGACCGAGCAAGCTCAAGGTCGAGAGTGGTTATTAAAAATTTTATTCCTTACGGGTATTGTAGCGATTCTTCTTTCATTCGCTTTTCCATATTGGCGAATTAAAGTGGTGGCGCCGCAATACCCTAAGGGCCTCTCGATGATTATCTATATCAACCGCCTTTCGGGAGATATTCAAGAGCTGAACACGCTTAATCACTACATTGGCATGCGGCATGTTGACGATGCCGCAAAGACCGAGCGAAAATTTGCGATTCCCGGCGTTGCCCTGGTGGTGGTTTCAATGATCATCGCAATGTTTTATAAGGGGCGCTTTCGTTTTTTATTCATTCTTCCTGCAGTTTTATTTCCAATCTTTTTTGCCGCGGATCTTTATTATTGGCTCCGCGATTCTGGCTTGAATTTGGATCCAAAAGCTCCTTTGAATCGGTCGATAAAACCTTTTATTCCGCCTGTATTCGGAGAAGGGAAAATTGCCCAATTTAAAGCTTACGCGCAATTTGAACTTGGTTTTTATCTAAATATGCTTTGTTCTCTTTTTTCAATTCTCGGGCTTATGCTTCGTAATAGGAAAAAATCGTTAAGTCGGATCACGTGTTTTATATTCTGCTTTTTATTTTTAGCACAGCCCATGCTGCATGCCGAAAATTTGATTGTTTCTCCTAAAGGCCCATATCACGATCTTCAACAGGCAATTCATGCGGCATCAAGCGGCGATACAGTGATTGTTAGAGGAGGAGATTATTCAGGGCCTTTTGTGATTGATAAGCCTCTTCATTTAATCGGAGAGAATTCTCCTGTTCTGGATGGACACGAAAAAGGAACAGTTGTTACGGTTAATGCTAATGATGTACAAATCAAAGGATTTACAATTCGAGGAAGCGGCGACATTCTTTCGCAGGATCAAGCCGGATTGCTGGTGTCGGGATCTCGCGCGCGCATCGAGGGAAATCAATTTGAAAATGTGCTATTCGGCATTGATTTAAAGCGTTCACCGGAGAGCGTTATTCGTCAAAATTATTTGGAAGGAAAAATGCTGGATGTTGCAAGGCGCGGCGATTTAATTCGAATTTGGTATAGCGATCATGTAACGATTGAGGACAACGTGACGATCGGCGGGCGGGACGCTGTTTTATGGTTTTCAAAAAATCTCATCATCCGCGGAAATAAGTTTCTAAAAGGCCGATACGGCCTTCACTTTATGTATTGCAACGATTCTGTGGTTGAAAACAACCTGCTTCAAAACAATTCAGTCGGCATTTATTTGATGTATAGCGCTCGAATCCGGTTGCAACATAACCAAATTATTCACAATCGAGGGCCGAGCGGTTTTGGGGTGGGCCTTAAGGACATGGAAAATTCATCAATTGAAGAAAATATTGTGGCGGATAATCGAGTGGGTTTTTTCATCGATCACGGGTCCGGGCATTATGAGAAGAATTTGATCGCGTTAAACGATGTCGGCATTCAAATGTTGCCTACAGCTTCGGATAATTCCCTCACAAAAAATAGTTTTATCGATAACGGTGAGCAGGTTTCGATTGATGGCATGAGCAGTTTCATGAAGAACCAATGGCGAGGAAATTTTTGGAGTGATTATCGGGGTTATGATGGAAATCATGATGGAATAGGCGATGCGGCGTATCAAGCATTCAAATTTTTTGAGCGAATCACAGATCGATATGGCGCTCTTAAGTTTTTTGCATTAAATCCGTCTGTCCAAGCGCTCGATTTTGCCAATACCGCTTTTCCTATTTTCTCTCCAAAATCAAAATTTACGGATCCAACGCCATCTATTTATCCGATTCTGCCAATTTTTCCAAACATGCAGCGAGAAATTTCTTGGCCGTTCCTTTTTGCTTCAATTTTTTTATTTCTTCCTCTGCTTCTGATGCGCCGCATACCGGCCTTCAGCTTGTGTGCAAACGGCGCGCAGCTACTGTCAATAAAATCACCCTCATTTGAATCTCAGACTGCTTACCCAATCACGAATTTTATACCGAGTCGAAAGGCGGTAATCCACGTAAGCGGCCTCAATAAAAATTTCAGAAAGCAAAACGCGCTGAAAGACCTGAATTTTGATATCCAAAAAGGTGAAACGGTAGTTTTGTGGGGTTCAAACGGTGCCGGAAAAACCACAGTGCTTCGTTGTCTCTTAGGTTCGGTTTCATTTGAAGGAAACATCTTTGTTTTGGGATACGATGCCAAAAAAAATGGAAAGTTGGTGCGTTCCCATGTCGGATATGTCCCGCAGGAAATCAGGCTTTATATCGATCAAACCGTTCTTGAAATCGTTTTGTTTTATGCGGCGTTGAAAAGAGTCTCCAAATCAAGAGCCAAAGAATTGCTTGGAAGGTGGGGGCTTTCTGAGTTTGAGCACAGATATATTAATCATCTCTCCGGAGGCATGAAGCAGAAACTTGCCCTCGTCATCGCTTTGCTTTCAGATCCGGAAATTCTTTTTTTGGATGAGCCCACGAGCAACCTTGATTTAAAAGTACGGCATGAGTTTCTAAGTTTTCTCGCAGAGCTTAAGCGCGAAGGAAAAACAATTCTACTTTGTTCGCATTTAACAACCGAAGTGTGGCGCTTGGCTGATCGTGTGATCGTGCTCGATCAGGGCGAGAAGATCGCGGAAGGCTCTCCGGAATCTGTCAGACATTTTCTTGGCGGTTCAACGGTTTTATTCCTGGCGGTTTCAGAGAAAGACGAAAAGAGAGCACTGGAGCTTTTAAAATTAAAAAATTTCAAAGCGGAACTGGATCATGCTTACATCATAGTTCAAGTATCACCGGACAAAAAAATGGAGCCATTCCGAATTTTGCAGGAAGCCTCTATCTCAGTTCTTGATTTTGAAGCAGGAAATGAAACGGATCGAAAAAGAAGCGGGATGAAGCCATGATGACGAATATTTTAATTATCGCTAGCAAGGAAATTCGTGACGCAATGCGAAATAAGTGGTTTCTTTTGATTTCGCTTATTTTCGCGGGCCTTTCGCTTGCGTTCAGTATTTTGGGCGTCTCAGGCCTCGGCAATTTAGGCATTTCCGGTTTTGGGCGTACGACGGCAAGCTTGATCAATTTGGTGCTTCTCATTGTTCCGTTGATGGGGCTCCTTTTAGGATCAATCAGTCTTTCAAGTGAAAAGGAGCACGGAACTTTACGCGCTCTCTTAGCTCAACCGGTAACGCTCGGGGAAATTTTTATAGGAAAATACTTAGGTTCGGTTTTCGCGCTCTCAGCTACTTTGTGCGTTGGTTTTGGATTGAGTGGAATCGTGATCGGAATTTTCGGTGGTTGGGAACAGCTCAGCAGTTATTTGGGGCTCCTCGGTTATACCGTCCTTTTAGCAATTGTATATTTAGGAATCGGATTTTTGATTTCAGTTTTTTGCCTCAAAATGATCACAGCAATTGGTGTTTCAATTTTTCTTTGGTTTTTGTTTGTTTTTCTAAGTGATCTTGGAATTATGGGCACTACCGTTGCTCTCAATCTATCGTCGAGAGATTTATTGTGGATTGTTTTAACCAATCCCGCTCAGTCATTTAAAGCCGTGGTTATTGGAATTCTACAGGGTGATCTTGATATTTTGGGAACGCTAGGACGCTACGCAGTTGATGTATTGGGCGATCAATTTATATTGGCATTGAGCGGAATTCTATTAATTTGGGCTGTCGGCCCATTTTTATCGGCATTTCTGCTTTTTAAGAAGCGATGCGGTGAATAATGATTTCCACGCGGACTATTTGTCTGATCATTGGCGCTCTGATACTGCTCGGGGGCTGTCATCTATCGGCAGAAATGAAACCGCCAAAGATTCGCTATGGACATGATAGTTGCGGAGATTGTCACATGATTATTTCAAATGCGCCGTTTGCAGCAAGTCTGGTGACGCAAGATGATATCTATCACAAGTTTGATGACATTGGCTGCATGCTTCACTTCATTGGCTCACGAAGTGATATTGCTGAAATTTGGGTGAATGATCATGCAACACAACAGCCGGTCAAAGCCCATTATGCTTTCTATATAAAGCAAGTTAATCAACAGACGCCAATGGGATCTGGCATTTTGGCTTTTGCTACTAAAGAAAGTGCGCAAAAAATAGATAGTGTCCGTGTGCTTAGTTTTGATGATCTGTTAAAGCAATTTAATGAACCAAAAACTGAAAGAGGAGACAATCCATGAAAAAAATAACTACTTTAATTTGTTTGATTGCGGCAGTAATCATGATTTGTCCGTTTCACGCTTATGCCGGAGGAACTTTGAGCGGAAAAGTTAATTTTACGGGAACAGCTCCGGCTCCAAAGCCAATTAGCTTCGGGCCTGAAAAGCAATGTGCGCTTGTGCATGGTGACAAAATGCCTCTGGATGAGACGATTGTGGTCAATGCCAACAATACTTTGAAAGACGTGTTGGTTTATGTGAAGGAAGGTGTGAGTGGTCAATTTGAAGCACCAAAAGAACCGATTACGATAGATCAAAATGGATGCGTTTTTTCTCCTCATGTTTCTGTTGCGATGGTAGGGCAGAATGTGGTTTTTAAAAACAGTGACACGCTTCTGCATAACGTGCGCACACTCTCAACCTCTAATAAAGTTTTTAACATTGCTCAGCCTATCCAGAATATGACCACGAAGAAAGTTTTTACAGCGCCTGAAATCGGGATTCAGCTTAAGTGCGATGTTCATTTCTGGATGCTTGCTTATTTGCATGTACTCAATCATCCTTATTATTCGATATCGGGTGATGACGGCTCATTTACAATCAAAGATCTTCCGGCGGGCACCTATACGATCGAAGTTTGGCACGGAAAATTGGGAACTCAAACTCAATCAATCACGATTGCCGAAGGCGAGTCAAAAACCGCCGATTTCACTCTCGAGAAAAAAGAATAACCTCTTAATAAACCACAAAAGGTGTAAAAATGAATATCATTTCCGAATTCTTCGAGAAAGATCACAATAGATTGGATAATTTGTTCAAGCAATTTCAAACAAGCAAGTCGCATGATTTTGCTTTAGCAAAAAGTTGTTTTAAAGATTTTATGTTTGGACTCAAGCGCCATATCGTGTGGGAAGAAGAAATACTTTTCCCTGTCTTTGAAGAAAGGACAGGAATGAAAGATTCGGGACCAACAGCTATGATGCGTTTTGAGCATAACTTAATCAAAAAGCAACTGGACGGTATTCACGAAAAAATAAAGGCAGGTCAAATCAATACTGAAAATGAAGAAGCTTCTCTTCTTGAAATTCTAGTGCAGCACAATTGCAAAGAAGAAGGCATTCTTTACCCAGCGATGGATCAACTATTAACGCAATCTGAAGTAAATGATGTGTTTGAAAGAATAGAAAAAACCCCAATTAACCAGTCATCAACTTGCTGCGGTATGTCTGGTGCTGATTAGCCATGATTAGCAAACTCAATCTTTTTCTCATCAAACCATCTAAGTATGACGATGACGGTTACGTTATTCGATATTGGAAAGGCGTGTTGCCCAGCAATACATTGGCTTGCCTTTATGGGTTAAGTGAGGATGTGAGACGCCGTAAAGTTTTGGGTAAAGATATTCAATGGAACATTCAGGCGATCGATGAAACTATACAAAAAGTGCCAATCTCCAAAATAGTTACTTTAAGCAAGAGAAAGAATTCAAAAACAATTGTCTGCCTTGTCGGTGTTCAATCCAATCAATTCCCCAGAGCTCGAGATTTAGCTTTCATGTTTCGAGAGGCAAAGATTGATGTCTTGATTGGCGGATTTCATGTGAGCGGTGTTCTTGCTACTTTCGGGAAATTGTCCGAGGAAATCTTAAGTTTGCAAAACGCGGGCGTTACTGTTGTGGCGGGCGAAGCCGAAGGCCGATTGGAAGCGATTTTGAATGATGCGATGAAAGGTTCATTAAAACCTATTTATAATTTTCTAGATTCGCCGCCTAATTTGACAGAAGCGCCAATGCCGGAGATTCCAAAAAACTTACTCAATCGATATGCGGTTGGCCGGTTTGCCACCATTGATTGTGGGCGAGGATGTCCTTTTCAGTGCAGTTTTTGTACGGTAATTAATGTTCAGGGAAACCTGATGCGATTTCGCGCGGTAGATTCTATATTAAATTTAATTCGCCTAAATTTTTATCAGCATAAAATTTCTGATTATTTTTTTACGGATGACAATTTTTCCAGGAATAAGAATTGGGAAGCGATTTTTGATGGCCTAATTCAGTTACGAGATAAGGAGAGCATCCCCGTTTCATTCATGATACAAGTCGATACCTTGTCGCATCGAATTCCTAATTTTGCAGACAAAGCAAGCCGCGCAGGCTGCTCTCAAGTTTTTATCGGAATGGAAAGCCTGAATGAACAAAATTTAAAAGCTGCGGGGAAAAGGCAAAATAAAGTCGCAGATTTCAAGAATTTAATCGAAACATATCATCATAAAAATATTGCTACTCATTTGGCGTATATCATTGGATTCCCGTTTGATAGTTTGTTATCAGTCAAAAACGACATGAAGTATCTTGAAGCCGAATTGGCGGCTGAGCAGGCGTCATTCTTTATGCTGACACCACTGCCAGGATCCATGGATTATCAAAAGTTTGTTTCTTGTAATACGGCAGTTGATGCGGATCTCAATAATTTTGATACTTTTCACGAAACATTCCGTCATTCTCAAATGAAACCTCGAGATTGGACGCAAGCCTATAATGAAGCTTGGAGAAGTTTTTATGGTATCCATAATATGAAGCGGATTTTAAAAAATACGCTGCTGGAAAATTATTGGAGCGTTTTTCTAAAATTTATTTGGTGTAAAAATGCTGTACAGGTTGAGGGAGGCCACCCTATGTTGCATGGTTTCATCCGTTTGAAAAATCGTTGCGAGAGACGTTCTATTTATCCGATTGTTAGCCGATGGCATTATTTTAAACAAAGAGCAGCAGATGTGTGGCGGACTTTGGCTGGATGGAAGGATTTGGCGCTTGAGATGGAAGAGGTCTGGCTCGCGACACGGCATCGGAACCCGCTTGAGGAAAAGGTTCTTCTTGAATTTGAGAAGATTCATAAAAAAGTTACGGAATGGAGAGGTTTACGCATTTCAGAACTTCAGAACTTATACCGACAAGCTGCTCTTAACCTCGCTAAATCATCATCATTACGATTTGGTTCAAGTATTCGGATTCCTTCTCGTTTTCAGCTGTGGATTAAGAAATGGGACGTTTTTTCAGACTCGCTGACGTTTACACGCTCTCCTATGAGCTATTTTTGGTCTGATGTACGAACTTGTTTTAAGAAAGGGAAGCTTCATAAAATTCATCTCGATCAAGTTGTTTTCACGACATATCGTGAGTGTGTTTTCTTCATTCGGTTTATTTTCTCGCTTATCAAACCAGTATTTTCTTCATGGTGACCTATGTCTCGTAAAATTTTTTCTCAACGTAAATTTCCAACACCTCCAGTAGCCAAATTAATTGGTTTTCGTCTCATTCAAGCAAGAAAAGGTAAGGCGATTTGCGAAATGCAAGCCGGAGAAAAACACGTTAACACGATCGGCACGGTGCATGGTGGAATTCTTTGTGATTTATCGGATGCTGCAATGGGTTTCGCTTTTTTATCATTACTACCGGTTCATCAGGTGGGTGTAACAACTGAATTTAGAATCAATTTTTTAGCACCTGCTCATCCCGGAGATCGTTTAAAGGCGACAGCCAAAACATTATCAAGGGGCAAAAGTTTGTATTATGTGGAATGCGAAGTACGTAATGGAAGAAAACGCTTGGTAGCAAAAACGTCGTGTACATGCAAAGTTATAAACAAAAGGAAATGCTAATGAAAAAATTATTACTTACCACTATTTGTAAACCCATCGGGCCGAAATACGGCGATGCTGAATCTGTCGGCTACGAACTTTTGCACGGACAAGTCACGCGCGCTCAAGGCATCTTTTCGTTACGCTCGGTGATTCATCACTTTTCGCTCGAATACATTGCGCACAATCTGGAAACACCGACCGTTGTGCTTCAATATCCGTCCGAAAAGGAGTTTATTAATGAGCTAAAAAATAATAATTATGATTTTGTCGGCCTTTCTTTTGTTTTGAGCACGCTCCATCGCATGAAACGCATGTCAGCTCTTGTTCGAAAGTACTCACCAAATTCAAAAATTATTCTCGGCGGTTACGGAACGGTTTTGACTAACGAAGAACTCATGCCCTACGGCGATTTTATTTGCCGCGAAGAGGGGATTGGGTTTCTGAGGCGAACTTTGGGAGAGCCCGAGCTTCCGATGCCGTACGATCATCCGGTCATCACAAACGGTCTCAAAGTATTTTCACTTCCGATTGGTAATAACGGAATGATTTTTGGCGGGCTAGGATGCCCCAACGGCTGCGATTTTTGCTGCACATCTCACTTCTTCAAACGAAAGCACGTCCGGCTGCTTCCGGAAGGCGACGATATTTTTCATGTGATCCAGAAATACCGCCAGCAAGATCCAAAAATGAAATTTACGGTTCTGGATGAAGATTTCCTTTTGAATCAAAAACGCGCGCGAAGATTTCTGGAATTAGTACGTGAATCCGGTGAAGCGCCGCCCTCCATGTTTGTATTCGGAAGTATTAAAGCGCTTTCACAATACGACATTCGCGAACTCCTAGAAATGGGCATTACCGGTGTCTGGATTGGGTATGAAGGCAAGCGCTCTGGCTATGCGAAACAACAAGGCCGAGACCCGTCGGAACTTTTCCGGGAATTTCGAGAGCACGGAATCACCATTTTAGCGTCGATGATTATTGGTTTTGATTATCAAACACCCGAAGTGATCAATCAAGAACTCAACGAACTGATGGATCTTCACCCAACGTTTTCGCAAATTTTGATTTATGGGCCAACTCCCGGCACACCTTTTTACGAGCGTATTCAGAAAGAAAATCGGCTTATTCCCGAGCTCCAGCGCGACCGGGATGCTTATTATAAGAAGTGTACCGGTTTTTACGGCATGGTTCAGCATCCAACATTGACAAGCGAAGATCTTCAATCTTTGCAGCGGAAATGTTTCGACACTGATTTCAAAGTCTTGGGGCCATCATTGATCAGGGCGGTTGAAAATTGGTTTTTGGGTTATCAAAAGTTGATTGGCGATAAAAGTGAAATTTTACGCAAGCGAGCCGAGATGTATAAAAAGGATATTCTGGATTCACTGCCCATTTTTTTAAGCGCTCAGGTTTTAGGCCCGTCTGAGGCAGCACGCCGGCACGCTCACGAGCTTTACAAAATGATTACCAAAAAGTTTGACGTAAGCGTGTTTCAAAACACAATCAAATCTTGGGTAATGCTTGTGATGGCACATTGGACATCTTTGTGTCTAAAAAAGGATTGGTTTCAGCACCCGCGCCTGACCCGGCTTGAATTTCGAATACAACATTAGGAGGTAGGAATGGATTTCAAAGTGATGATTGCTTCTTTTACCGCAGTTTTTCTTGCTGAAATTGCGGACAAAACACAATTGGTTGGAATTGGCCTTGCTTCAAAATCGATGAAACCCGTTTCAGTTCTGGCGGGATCAGTGTTGGCCTATCTTTTAATCACAACCTTCTCAGTATTTGCCGCCGCGGCTCTCAGTAAATACATCAACCCAGTTCATCTGCGATACGCCGGGTCTATTTTGTTTATCATGATGGGTATCTTGATGTTTTTTGATAAGCTATAAAGCATATCGGAGCTTATCAAACATGAACTCTTCTCTTTCAAGATTAGCCAATCTTTTTTGTAACGAACCTTACCGGATTTTCTTTCCGCTTGGTGTGATGGCTGGTGTCATTGGTGCAAGCCACTGGCTGTTTTACGCGCTTGGCTGGGCTGAACGTTATTCCGGTTTTTTTCATTCCTCAATTCAAATGAAATGCTACATGATGTGTTTCGTTGTCGGTTTTCTCATGACAGCAATTCCCAGGTTTGCTTCCGCTCCGACCGCAACAGGAAAGGAAGTTTCTATATTTATCCTGCTCATCTTTATCAATATTAGTTTCTTATTCCGGGAAAATTGGATTGGGTCAGAAACTGTATTCATTTTCTATTTATTATTCTTAGCCCGCTTTATTGTTGTGCGCTTTATTAATAAGAAGGGGAATGCGAGCCCGCCGACAGAATTTGTTTGGATCGGGATCGGAATTCTTCACGGACTTATTGGATCAAGCTTGGTATTGCTCGGGCAATTTTCAATTGGGCCTGTCTGGCTTGCAAAAGCCGGAAAAGCGATGGGCGAGCAGGGATTTTTGCTTTCCGTCGTGGTGGGTGTGGGTGGATTTTTAGCCCCGCGATTAATGGGAAATTTTTCTCTGATCAAGCCGGAGGAAATTCGCCGAATGGCGTCAGACAAAATAGCCAGGCGAAACCGGATTTTAATTCATGTGGCCGCGGGGCTTATTTTATTCGTCAGTTTTTGGCTGGAAGGAATCAATTGGATGCGAACGGCATATTTTATAAGGGCATTAGTAGTGACCGCTGAACTGATGCTAACGCGCGTACTTCCGCGCCCTCCGGTTGTAAAAACTTTATTTAGCTGGCTTTTGTGGAGTTCAATGTTGCTTGTTTTAATTGGAAGTTGGGCCGCGGGCTTGTTTATTCCTTACAGAATCGGAATGCTTCACATTGTTTTTATTGGCGGCTACGCGCTCATGACATTTACGGTTGGTACGATGGTTATTTTAAGTCACGGCGGAGAAGCGCCAAAGCTGCAGCGCCCGCTCTTCATATTGAGGTTCATCGGATTTGGCGTTCTGTTTGCGCTTTTATTGAGGATATTATCCAACTTCCTAACATCAGATTATTTCACATGGCTTGGCGCAGCAGCTTCCGTTTGGCTTGTCGTTGGCGTGAGTTGGCTGTGTTACGCTGCTCCTAAAATAGTCAAAATCCCAAAAGAAGGCGAGTTTGATCGTCAGCACGAAGAGGCTAAGAAAAAACTTCATCAACCCTGTTAGCTTGGATAGTGACGAATATCACATAGTTTTTTCATGATTTTCCGTAAATTATTGCAAATTAAGGAGCAATAATTTATATGACGTGGTTTCCTCAGGATGTTTCAGAAAGCGGGTTTTGGGTTGATCGTCTCTTTTATTTAGGTTTTTGGCTTACCAGCGCCACCTTCCTATTAGTAGTCGGAATTCTAATTTACTTTGTTTTGCGATATCGAAGCCGAGAAGGCCATAAGGCTTACTACACCCACGGCAACAGCCGTCAAGCCTTTCTATTAACCTTCTCCTTGGCACTTCTTGTTTTTGTTGTGATTGATGTGAACCTCGCAATTCACGATCATTTTGCCTGGGAAGCCATTTGGGGATCTGCCGAAAAAGACAAGAATGCGATCCATGTTGAAGTTATGCCTGAACAGTTTGCCTGGAATGTCCGCTATGCAGGGCCTGACACTAAATTTGGAACAGAAGATGATGTGGTAACCATCAACGATCTGCACATTCCATTAAACCGGCGGGTTAATGTTGCCCTTAAATCCAAAGATGTGATTCATAGTTTTTTTGTCCCTAATTTTCGAATCAAACAAGACGCTGTGCCGGGAATGGTAACGCAAATTTCTCTTCGCGCGAAACGTGGCGGAAAATTTGACATTGCTTGCGCGGAACATTGCGGGCTTGGGCATTACCGCATGCGGGGAAGTTTAACAGTGGAATCACAAGAGGAGTTTGATTCTTGGCTTTTAAATCCGGACGGAAAACAAACCGGCGCACCTAATTGGGGCTGGGAATGGGGAATTGTAAAATGAGTCATTCAGGATCGCATAAGTCGTTTATTCAAAAATATATTTTTTCTACGGATCATAAAGTAATCGCGCTTCAATATTTGTTTACCGGAATTTTGTTTTTAGCTATCGGCGGCTCGATGGCATTCTTGATTCGCTGGCAACTGGCTTATCCCTGGCAGCCGATTCCGTTTTTTGGAGATCTTTTCTTTAAAGAATCAGGCGGAATTATGATGCCGGAAGTGTATCCGATGTTGTTCACGATGCATGGTGGTATCATGGTTTTCTTTGCGGTGACACCGATTATTTTAGGCGCGCTCGGAAATTTTACGATTCCGCTTGAGATTGGCGCGCAAGATATGGCATTTCCGCGCTTGAACATGATTTCCTATTGGAGTTTATTTGTAGGAAGCGCCCTGATTATTGCTTCGTTTTTTATTCCGGGCGGCGCAGCGGGAACGGGATGGACTATTTACCCACCGCTTTCTACAAGTTTAAAGGCAACGCCTGGGTTTGGCACAGATTTGTTTGTTCTGGGTTTAACGCTGGATGCAGTCTCTATTTTAGCGGGTGGTATTAATTATATTGTGACCATCATTAATCTCCGCGCGCCTGGCATGACTTTCGGGCGAATGACGCTTACATCATGGGGACTTTTTTTCTCATCAATCTTAAACACACTTTGGCTCCCGCTTGCCGCCGCCGCACTTTTTATGATTCTGTTTGACCGGCGTTTAGGAACCGCATTTCTCACTGCAGGGCCGCTTGCGCCACGAGAAGGTGGGCAAGTTCTTCTATACCAGCACTTATTCTGGGGATTTGGACATCCGGAAGTTTATATTTTGATTCTTCCGGTCTGGGGACTTGTAGGCGATTTGCTTTCCATATTTTCACGAAAACCCGTATTTGGTTATAAGGCTACTGTTTTTTCAATGTGCATTATCTCAGCATTGAGCGGGATTGTCTGGGGCCACCACATGTTTACGAGCGGTATGAATCCTCTGATTGGAAAAGCATTTATGTTTTTGACGGTTTCTATCAGCATTCCGACCGCTGTCTTCTTTCTGAATTGGCTCGGAACACTTTGGCGCGGATCAATTCGCTTGACGGTGCCGATGTTATGTGCGCTCGGAATCGTATTCGTGTTTGCCATTGGCGGTTTGACAGGGCTCTTCCACGCGGTGCAGACTTTTGACATTTATATCCACGATACTTATTTTGTTGTGGGGCATTTCCACTTTACTTTGGCAGCGAGTGTTTTATTTGGAGTTTTTGCTTATGTTTATTTTTGGTTTCCTAAAATGTTCGGAAAAGAGCTCAACCAAACACTCGGAAGAATTCACGTGATTCTTACCTTTATTTTTGTAAATATAATTTTCTATTCCATGATGCGTGTCGGGCTTGCGGGCCATATGCGGCGCATTGCAGATGCGACTTCATACGAATTTCTAAAACCGCTTCAGCATTGGAATGTGTTTATGGGCTGGGCAGCGCTTGGGCTTATTTTGACTCAATTTTCATTCTTTTTTAATTTTATTTTTACTCTATTTAGAGAAAAATCAGCTTCCAATAATCCTTGGAGCGCCGGAAGCCTTGCCTGGATTACATCATCACCGCCGCCCGAGCACAATTTTGACAAAGTTCCAAATGTTTACTGCGGCCCGTACGAATACAGCGTACCCGGTCTCGTGGGCCAGGATTTTTTATCGCAATCAGATATTCGGGCGGTTGCTTTGAAAGTAGGAAGCCCGGCCCCCGCGCCAGGGAAACCTTCTTTTGTGCCGACTTCAAAATTAGGAATGTGGGTTTTTTTAATATCAGAAATCATGCTTTTTACAGGCTTAATAGGAAGTTACATCGTTCTTCGCCTCGGGAGCATGAACTGGCCAAATCCATCCGAGTTTTTGAATACAACATTGCTTGGCATCAACACTTTTGTTTTGATTACCTCAAGTCTTACGCTCGCCTTGGGTGTTGACGCGGTTCAGAAAAATGACCGCGAAGTGCTGAAAAAATATCTTCTACTTACAATCTTGCTCGGCCTTACTTTTTTAGGAATTAAAGCATACGATTATCATCACATGTGGCATCAGGGTTTTACGATTTCGACAAACTTATTTGGTTCTTGCTACTACATGTTGACCGGATTTCACGCGCTGCACGTTCTATCAGGAATTATTTTGATGGTTTATCTTTGGTGCGCAGCCGGAAGTTCATCAATGAAATCCGAAGTTTTAAGTGGCCGCGTGGAATCAAGCGGCCTTTACTGGCATTTCATCGATATTATTTGGGTTATTTTATTTGCTATCTTGTGTTTGCTATGACAAATCACGCGACTCCAAAAACTTATATTATTATCTTTGGCTGGCTTGGGCTTTTAACTTTGCTTGAGATTGGCGCCGTGATGCTTAATTTAGAACGGCTCGCGCTCGTGATTTTTATAATTAGCACAGCGCTTGGGAAAGCAACGCTGATAGCGCTTTATTTTATGCATTTGAAATTTGAAAACCGCCTGACGTGGCTTTTGCCCATAGTTCCCGTACTTCTTGGAATTATTTTTGTATTAGGCTTGTTTCCGGATCTTGTCTACCATCTAACCTGGAAAGCTTAAAATGGGAAAAACGTCTAGGATTTTACTAGCATTTTCTCTCTCATTTTTTGGGCTGCAGATCGATTCTCTGATTGCCGGGCCATGCGCGATGTGCAAGAACTCCTTGGCTTTAGGAGGGTCAAGCGGGCTTTTAATGGGTTTTTATTGGAGTATTCTGCTGATTGCGGGAGTTCCGGCTGTTATTTTGTCAATTGCCGGAGTCGTGGTTTACAAAATTTGGAAGACAGAGAAAGGGACTCCGTCAGATTGAATTTTAGTCAAAATTATGAGCAGTTCTTGGCTGGAATTTGATAGAATGTGTCGGTGCAACCATGAGTTCATTTTCTCTCGAATCCATTTTCAGTCCAAAAAGTATTGCAGTCGTTGGTGCTTCGCGCCGCGAAGAAGCCGTCGGCCACGCTGTTTTTAAAAATATCCTCACCAGCGGTTACACCGGTATTTTGTATCCAGTTAATCCAAGCGCCCAAAGCATCATGGGCGTTAAGTGTTACGCTTCGATTCTCGATATCCCTGATCCGGTTGATCTTGCGGTCCTCGTGGTGCCCGCGGTGGTGACGATTGATGCATTTAAAGAATGCATCAAAAAGAAAATTAAAGGTGCCATTATTATTTCTGCCGGATTTAAAGAAACCGGAAAAGAAGGCGCTCTTCTTGAGCAGGAATTAAAGAAACTTTCCTTTAAGCACAACATTCCGTTTATTGGCCCCAACTGCCTTGGGATTTTGAACAGTGACCCTGCCGTGATGCTGAATGCAAGTTTCGCACGCACGATGTCAAAGCGCGGCAACATTGCGTTTATTTCGCAGAGCGGCGCGCTCGGCACAGCCGTTTTAGATTACGCGAAAGGCGCTAACATCGGATTTTCAAAATTCATCAGTACCGGCAATAAAGCCGCTGTAACCGAATTGGAGCTTTTGGAATATCTGAGCCGCGATCCGTTGACGGATGTTATTTTGATTTATTTGGAAGATTTGGCAAATGCGCGCAATGTGATTAATCTCGCAAGAAACATCACAGGCGAAAAAGAGTTCCTAAAACCCATTCTGGCGATTAAATCCGGGCGTACCGCGCAAGGCGCGAAGGCGGCTTCATCGCACACAGGTTCTCTTGCCGGATCGGACGAGCTCTACACGGCCATTTTCGCGCAGGCCGGAATTTTACGCGTTGATTCGATTGATCAGCTTTTTGATTATGCAAAAGCGTTTGGCTCCGGCGAATTGCCGAAAGGGAACCGGATCGCGATTGTCACCAACGCGGGCGGTCCCGGCATCATGGCGACGGACGCGTGCGTGAAATACGGCCTTGAGATGACGCAGGTTTCTGAGAAAACAAAATCAGAACTCCGGAAAGTTTTACCGGCGGCGGCAAGCGTGGCGAATCCAATCGATATATTGGGAGATGCCAAACACGACCGTTATGAAGCTGCGCTGAAATTAACACTGCGTGATAAAAATGTGGACGGCACAATTGTCATTCTGACGCCACAAGCCATGACGGATATCGAAGAAATTGCCGTGACAATCGGAAAAATCGCGAAGAAGAGCTCAAAGCCGATTCTCGCGTGTTTCATGGGAATTGTGGATGTTTCAGCCGGCGTAACTATTTTGGAGAAGTGGAAAGTCCCGCATTACCGTTTTCCGGAGTCAGCCGCGAGGACATTTGCGGCCATGTCGCGTTACACAGCTTGGGTCAAGCGTCCAAGAACAAAATATAAGAAGTTTAAAGTGGATCATAAAAAAGCGAAATCAATTTTACGCAACAAAAAGGGGAAATTGCAGGACCTTGAAACTTTTCAGTTGCTCAAAGCTTATGGATTTCCGGTTTTACCGATTGAATTATGTAAAAATCCCGCTCAAGTAGCGAAAGCTGCCCAGAAAATGGGTTATCCGGTTGTGATTAAAATCAGTTCCCCCGATATTTTGCATAAAGTTGATGTCGGCGGTGTGCGGGTTGGCCTCAATTCAAAACAGGAAGTTGAAAAGGCATCGAAAGAGATGCTGACAACCGTTCAAAAACGGATGCCAAATGCCAAAATTCAGGGGATCATGATTCAAAAAATGGCAAAAAAAGGGCGTGAAGTAATTTTAGGATTAAAACGCGACCCGCAATTTGGGCCGATTCTCATGTTTGGACTCGGCGGCACTTACGTAGAAGTGATGAAAGATGTCACTTTCCGGATTGCGCCGATTCGTGAGCTTGGCGCATTTAACATGATCCGTTCCATTAAGAGTTATAAAATATTAGAAGGTGTGCGCGGCGAAAAACCTGCGGATATTAAACAAATTGCCGAATCAATCCAGAGGCTTTCGCAGCTTGCCGTGGAATGTCCTGAAATCGAAGAGCTCGATATTAATCCGCTTTTAGCATATGAGCAGGGAAAGGGCTGCGCGGCTTTAGACGCGAGGATTTTACTTTCGAAATGATGCATGCTGAGGAAACAAAATCAAGAAACCAGTAACCAGACACCAGTTACCAGATTCTGGTCTCTGGTTGCTGGTATCTGGTTTCTTAGGGTAAAACGTTACTTACATTCTTTTTTGGTGCAGGGGCACATTCCAAAACTCCCCAAAATTACAAGCGCACCGGAAATACCTACCAACGTATACACAACTTTCGCAGCGGTTGTCATGTTCCCCAGAAAGCGGGCAACAATGTCTGTATTCAAGTACACAACAAAAATCCAATTCAAAGCACCGATACCTGCAAGCAGGGCGGCTATTTTACAGATTGGACATTTTTTCATTTGAGTTCCCCCCTCCATTAGAAAGCGTTCTTCAATACCACATATCGTCTTTTTCTATCAAAAAATAAGGTTTTATTAATTATTTTAGGTGTTCCAGCCGTTGTTTTAAGATAACCGCGGGCTTATAATCAAATTTATTCAACATTGCGAGGATTTATGCGTGAATTTTTAGTCGGGCTGCTGGTACTGGCGTTGATTGTTCTTTTATCGGGACTCGGTGTTTTATTGCTGCCGATTTTGCTGCTCTTAGGATTTTTCCTGAGATGGGTGATCGGCCTTGCGTTGATTTTAGCGTCCATTTGGTTGATTGGAAAACTGACTTTAATACTAATTTCATTTTTAAAGAATAAGAAATAGAAAATGGCATCCGAATTACTGAAAAATATTATAAAACTGCTTGAATCAAAAGAGTTTGTTTATGTGGCCACCTGTGATTTGAACCGAGAGCCGTATGCAACTTCCAAATTTTTTCTGAAAGCAGAGAATAATTCGATTTATTTAGCTGATTTTGTCATTAGTCAAATCTACGCCAATTTAAAAGAAAACCCGAAAGCTTCGATTTCAGTGATGAATGATGAGACGCTGCACGGTTATCGATTGAATGGGAATGCATCTATCATTGAAGCGGGAGACGAGTTTGAAGGAATGATTAACGATTTACATCAAAGAAAGATTAATTTTACAACGGAGCGCGTGATCCGGGCTGTGCAAACCGGTGTTAAGCATGAGCATTTTGAACTGTCATTTCCGGACCGGTTTGTTATTTTTAAGATTGATGTGCACACCATCGCAGAAATAAGCCCGCAAGGCCGGGTTCGCAAGGAAAAAGTAAAATAACGGTGCCCGTTTGCCGATAACTTGATTACGTTTGGATCATCCATAAAAAAAGGAGCCCGATTATGAAAATCAAAGCTGCGATTATTGCGGGTTTGTTGATTTTGAATGGGTCAGCATACGCCATGACGTTCAACAGTGCGCAGGTTTCGTTGCCTTTTTTTAAAGCACAGGAAAAGGCTCAAATCGAGCTTCCGAAAATCCATGTTCCGGATCCGGGAATTCAAATTATGCCGGAAAAATCTAAACAAATCGAATCCAGACTTAACCGCCTGATTTTGGATTATCAAATTAGCCGCGTACTTAACACCAGCTCCTGAGCCTCTACTTTTTATTGAAGTGAATGACCAGCGATTAAGTAAAATATCAGAAAAAAAATTATTTTGTTTTGCCCTGATTTTACTTTCCGCTCTGGTGATAGGAATCTACGGACAAGTCTCTCATTTTGAATTTATCAATCTGGATGACGGGCCTTACATCCAGGGGAATCCGCATATTCAGAAGGGCTTTACGCCCGAAGCCGTGAAGTGGGCTTTTACAGCGGGTTTATTTTTCGAGTCTTCCCACATTGATTATTGGCAGCCCGTTACTGTTTTCTCCCGTATTTTAGACATCAAACTTTTTGGCCTTAATCCCGCCGGTCACCACTTGATGAATGTTTATTTTCATCTATTAAATACTTTTCTCATTTTTTACTTATTTTATGTGATAACCGGTGCGTTTTGGAAAAGCCTGCTTCTGGCTACTTTTTTTGCGGTTCATCCGCTTCAGGTTGAGCCCGTTTGCTGGGTCACCGCACGTAAAGATTTATTAAGCGCGTTCTTTGGATTTTTAACATTCATTGCTTATGTGGAACATATACGAAAACCGTCAACACGTACTTGGATTCCGGTTTATATTTTCTTTATTCTCGGTTTGATGTCCAAACCCGTGCTAGCTGTCCTGCCGCTTATTTTAATTGTGATTGATTGGTGGATATTAAAACGCAGAAATATTACGGAAAAAATCCCGCTGTTTTTTCTAGGTTTTTTAGTTGCTTTGACTCCGGTATTGGGGCCCATCAAAGCGGTTAGCTACGCACCGCCTTTGCAAGTTCTCTATACTTCTATAATTAATTATCCATGGTATTTAGAAAAATTTCTTTGGCCGGCCCGGCTGGGTATTTTAAGCCCCGATTATAATATTGTCATTGTGATGCAAAAAGCCGTCTCATCATTGGCAATTATATTTGCCTTCGGATTTATGGCTTTCCGGGCAAGAAACCGCTTTTCTTATATTGCTGCCGGCCTGTTATGGTTTGTAATTTTTCTCTTTCCATCTTCATTTATCAGTACGATTTCCAGCCGTTTTATGTATCTTCCGCTGGCCGGGTTAGGCATTGTGCTTGCGTGGAGCGCAGGAAGTTTAATCGGGCGGTTTCCCAAGATAAAAATTCCAGCAGTGTTTTTGATCTGCGGGCTGGTGATGGGCTGGGCAGCTTTAGCGTTTCAATTTGCCGGCCGCTGGCAGAATAATCGGGCAATTCTGACAGAATCACTTCAAATATCGGATAAAAATTTTGTGGCCGCCAACAATTTTGGAAACATCCTTTTTCGGGAAGGAAAAGTAAACGAGGCTATTTTACAGTATCAGGATGCTATAAAAATAAATCCGAGAAGCCCGAAACCATATTTTAATTTGGCTAATATTGAATATCAGCAGGGAAAAACAAATGACGCGATCAGGCATTATTTGCAAGCGATTCAGCTTGATCCGGATTACGAACAGGCTCACTATAATTTGGCGAATGTGCTTTCTGAAAACGGCAGAAGGGAGCCCGCCATTTTTCATTTCAAAGAAGCTATCCGAAGCAATCCTGAATTCGCCGCAGCCTATCAAAATTTAGCGGCTGATCTTCTCGACGAAGGCAATGTTGCTGAAGCCGAAAAATATCTGAAGCGCTGGGCGGAATGCAGGCCAAAATGAGCGGAATCATTTGGGATGTGGCCGTAATTGGAGCGGGAGCGGCCGGCCTTATGGCGTCAATCGCCGCGAAGCGCGAAGCGCTCAAAGTGCTGCTTCTGGATGGCAAAGAAAAAATCGGCGCTAAGATTTTGATGTCGGGCGGAACACGCTGCAATGTGACGAATCAAAGTGTGACGGAGAAGGATTATCAAAGTGAGAATCTAAGATTCGTTAAACATGTTCTGAGCGCATTTTCATCCGAGAAAGTGATTGATTTCTTCGATCAACTTGGCGTGAAACTGATTTTAGAACCCGGCGGAAAATATTTTCCCGAAACCAATTCCGCAAGAACTGTTTTAGATGCACTGCTCAAAGAAACCAGGCGGCTTGGAATTGAGCTTCAGGCCGGTCAAAAAGTGACACAGGTAAAGTTTGATTCAGGTCGGTTTACTATTTCCGGGCCTAAATTTTCTCACCAGGCAAAAGCTATCGTTTTGTGCACGGGCGGGCTTTCGTATCCCTCAAGCGGCAGCGATGGCATCGGATATGATATTGCGAAATCATTCGGTCATTCTTTAGTTGAAACTACCCCCGCACTGACGCCTCTTTTGACGGATGATGCAGATTGGAAGAGCCTTTCAGGTATTGCGCTTGATGTTGAGCTCACGCTTTGGGTTGACGGAAAGAAAACAGTTTCTTATCAAGATGCTTTTCTATTCACGCATTTTGGATTCAGCGGGCCCGCTGCTTTAAATATCAGCCGGCATTGGCTCCGGGATGAAAAAATAGCCAAACTTACCGTAAACTTTCTGCCAAAAGAAAATCAGGAAGCTTTTCGAGGCAACTTAATGGAAATATCAAAAGCGAATCCTGCAAAACTAATCAAAAATGTGCTGACGGAATTTTTTCCGGAGAGATTTGCTGAAGTGTTGCTTAAGAAATCAGGAACTTCCAATCTGCTTAAATTAAATCAGCTCAGCAGGCAAGCAAGAGAGTCGCTCCTGCAATTGCTTTTTACTTTTCCATTGCGAATCACAGGTGTGTATGGCTATCAAAAGGCAGAAGCAACCGCGGGCGGCATTAATTTGGATGAGATAGATTCAAAAACTCTTGAATCAAAACTTCAGTCCGGTCTTTTTTTTGCGGGTGAAATTTTGGATGTGGACGGCCGGATCGGCGGATTTAATTTTCAGTGGGCCTGGTCGAGCGGAGTGGCTGCTGCCCGCGGTGTTAAAGGGACGGTTCTAAAAGGGACAGGTGTTTAGTTATTGCGTACCTTGAGCCAGCCCTGAAAAACTCGGAAAGATTAGGTGAAGGCCTGTCCCCCGGAGGACCGTCCCCCGGGAACCAACCTTACTTTTGCGTCCACTGGCCGGAAGGCAGTTGAATAAAGTCTCCGGACCTTGCTTTATCTCTCTGAACTTCGGCAAAAACTGCCTGTACTTTTCCCAAACCATTTAGCCCTAGCCCGTTTTGATTGATAATGGCTTGGTAGATGACCATCCGGTCGGCATTTTCTTCCTGGGCCAGGCCGGAACCAACCGGAGAGCTTTTCCGCACTTCCACTAGCCCGCCGTTATTTTCGCCGATGATGCCTTGCGCTTTCAAACTTTGCAGTTCGCCGAAGCGCGCGGTCCTGGCATCAAGCGCATTCTTAACCTCAGGTGTCATTTCTTTAATATCGTAAGTTTCGGCCTGAAGTGAAAACGGCATGCTCATCATGCAGATCATGAGAGTGAATGCAGCTAAAAATTTATATTTCATCGTTGGCCTCCGGATACCATGTCTTCAATGCTCGTTGCCGTATTTTTCAGCCCGCGGATATCCACGATCACATTGGCATTGATCGTGATCGGACGATTCGGATCGCCGACGGTTTTTACCGTGCAGCCTACAAGCAAAGTAAGCATTGCAGGTATCAACAAATATTTTTTCATAGTTAGTTTCGTCATCCTGAGGCGTTAGCCGAAGGATCTACGGTCATGGATCCTTCGCTTCGCTCAGGATGACGCCCGCTCTGTTTTTACAATTCCCATCAACTCGGCTAATTCACCGATCGAATTTTGATCTTCCAGCCGAATCAACAACTTTACATTGAGGTCTAGATTATAATCCGGAATCAGGATTTTTAAAATCACCTTTAATTGATTCGGCCGGATCAGATTAACGTGAATTTCAGCGTTCTTGTAATGCACCAAGCCATCCAAAGAAACCAATTGCGCGGTTACCTCCTTAGCCGCCTGCGCCGGCAAATAAGGAACAAGCAATGCAAAAAATTTGCCCTGTAAAGTACCTCCGGGCTCTCGGATCATGAGAATCATCTCCAAATCCGTATTACTTAGATAGTTGGTTTTGGCTTTTATGAGTCCGGAAAGTTTTCCCGTCGATCTGGCCAGGTTCTCATGACTCAGCCAAGTTAATTCATCGAGACCGATATCGACCACATTAATTCTAAAATCTAGGAACCACTTCCGGATTCCCCGGATATGCACCTTTCCGTTAATGCCTATCCGGTTTGAATGTTGAAAGTGCGCGCCCTCAAAATTAAAATAAACGCCTTGGGGTTTGAAAATATCATAGATTGGCCCAGCCGATGCGATGTTCCGAACCGCGACGGGAACCGGGCCGCTTTCGGTTTGGAATTCGGCTTGTAAATTCTGAACGTGTAATTTCAAATCGCGGTCGATCCACGCTTTGTTAATCCAAACCGTCTCAGAAAAAAACGGTTTTGTACTGCTGTTGATGATCGCTTCCAAGGATCGTGTGAGCAAGGGAGGGTAGGCGCACACAACCGCAACCGGAATAAAAAAACTCGCAATCAAAAGAATGAGCCGAAACGGATTAAACTTTGATAAATCAATCACAATCATATACAATCCCAGAAGTCAGATGTCAGAATCCGTTTTATTGGCGCTGATTCTATTATTGAAAGCGAGTTCTGTCCTCTGTTTTCTTAAGTTGGAGAAGCGCACATGTTTGACCAAGTGAAGATAATGATGAAGCTTATGCAAGACCCGGACTTTCGGGCGTTCATTTCACACCCGAAGGTACAAGATGTTTTCAAAGATCCCGAGTTTCAGGAAACCGTAAAATCTAAAGACCCCGCCAGAGTTATGGCCCATCCAAAGATGCAAATTTTAATGGGCAACCCTGAAATTGCCTCGCTTATTCGCAAAGTTGATTTCACAAAATTGAGGGGAGGCGAACTTTAATGGTTCGCCGGACACTCATCCTGAGCAGTTTCGTGAAAATCTGTGAAACTGCGTAGGATTTCCGCTAATCTTTGTCTCAAATTAACACCTAAAATACAGTAACTAATGAAAATACTTATAAATATATTATAAAAGTACTTGACAAGTACCTTTCATGATGATAATATTGCCGTAGATATATGAAATTAGTCCATATATCCGGTAAATTAAAAAGTTGATTAAGCCGTAAATAAAACGTGACTTGCAAGAAATGAATCAGTAGAATGCAAGTCTCATTTCAGAAATGGCACTATGAGCTGCCCCCAGCGCAACTTTGTAATAGGATTCAAAGATTATTGTTGAGAGCGCTGGGGCTGTCATGACTACCTATTAAGGATATTTGGATCCTTTAATGAAAGTCATGGCCTGTGAAATTGCCGGCGGAATTTCTAGAAGCTCTCGAGCAAGTTATTTTGCAAAGAGAGGAAATTCAAATGAGTGATAAAAGATTCTGCCAGGCAATGGTTATCCGAAGCATCAGATTGCTTCCCATCGCATTCTCCCGAATTCGATTTTACATCTTCCGCGTTATTCAATCACAATCAAACCATTTTAATAAACGCCAGGGCGAAGGTGTGACTTCAATCGAAGCGCTCAGGACACCGGGCCGTATCGATCAGTCCACGCAGCTTTGCTGCAGTGTCCTCTCTGGTTTTCTGTTGCCCGTCTGCCGGCGGGCGCAGAAGGTCGGGGAGTTCGTCCCGGCGTTTACATTTGTCAGTGTTTATCGTTCGGCAAATTCAATGAAAAGGTGATTCAACTTAGGGAGAAAAATATGAGAAATATAAAATTGGTAGCTCAGGTATTTGTTTTTACACAGGTATTTGTTTTTACATTAGCGGTTTTAGTAATGACGGAGATATTGCTTTATGCTGAAAATCCGTCAGTTGATTATGGAAGCATTCCGCAAAATGTAGTGAATGGCGTTGTAGAAGCGGAGCCGCCTTTTATTCTTGAACTTGATGCGGGAGGCAATCAATTTCACACACGAAGACAGATCGTCATCAATTTAGACCTTACCAATGTGTCGCCCGAGTCGTCCATTACCAATATTGACTATGCCTTTGGCATTACACCCGCAGGCCAAAACTCCAATCCTGTTTATTCAGATTCCGGAGTGATGCCTTATGCACACTCGCGAGGCGCCAGACACACCATTTATACGGCAAAGGTAATATTGCCCGCTGGCGATTACGACGTTTATGCCATTGTTCTTTCAACTGATCAATTTGGCAATTATTCAAACTATTGGGCAAAAAAACGAATTGTGGTGAGCGGTGGTCCAATACCAGTGCAACCGGCGGATGTTGAGGCGGTAAATCATAAAAATTAAACTTAAAAAAGTGCGGCAGCGCAAAAACAAAAAAAGGAGAATGAAAATGGACATCCAAAAAATAAGCGCTGCGGCAGCATGCCTGATCTTGAGTTTGATAGTAAGTTTCAGAGTTTTTGCGAGTGAAACGGCAGAACTGCTTCCTCCGCAGCAGTTAGTTATTTCGGATTTCAACATTAATAATGGAAATCCGCCTAACAACGTGGGTGGAGCCTGGGGAGAATGGAACAGCACTTCCGTGCCATGCAGTTTTTCATTGGACGCCAGCGATGCATTACGCAATCCGTCCGGACATTCAATGAAACTTTATTATGATGTGAGCAGCCCATACCCATATATAGCTTGCGCTTTTTGGGAAAGATTAGGGCCTGAACCAATTCATTTTAATCTCTTGGATGGTTCCGCTTATAAAAGCCTTAGCTTTTATGTTAGAGGTGATCGCTCAGGAGATTTTAGCCCAAAAGTAAAAATAGAATTGAAGGATATCAGCCTTAACCCACGGGCCGTTATTGTAGAAAATATTACGACTCAGTGGAAGAAGGTGACGATTCCATTTCTTCAATTTGAAAAAACACCGCTACCTGCAGTTCCGGTTTTAAGTGACGAACTGGATCAGTCACAACTCGCGGAATTTACAGTGCGTTTTGATAAAAATACCGCGGGCAGCCAGGTTCAGGGCAATATTTTTATTGATCACGTTGCCTTGTCAACCGAAATAGCACCTTTAATCATTGCCAGCTTTGATCCTGAATTGGTAATACCGGGCATTGACAATGTTTCAGGTCTCATTAACCCGTGGGGTGAATACTGCGGATTTGAAAATACGGCCGGATATGTCGGGATTACGTATCACACCGGAAATAGTTGCGGCCTTTGGGCACAGTTTGGCAGATCGTCGGTAGAAGACAACACGTTGGATGCGACTGACTACAAAACCATTCAATTCGATGTGAAAGGCGATGTAACCATTGGCACGCCGGGCCGTCTGAAAGTTGATTTAAAGAGTTTCAGTATTTACAATGTTCCGTTGCAGGAGTCGGGGTATATCGCCGATGTAACGAGCGATTGGAAAACATATAAAATTCCAGTGGCAGCTTTTGGCAATCGAGTCGATAAAACCCGTCTTCGTGAAATAGCAATCGGTGCAGATAGTCATTTATTGCCGCCGGCGAATCAATGGCAAGGAAAATTTTATGTCGACAATATTATTTTCTCGCCACTGGTTTCAGACCTTCTCGTAGCGGACTTTAATTTGGGAGACAATTCGCCCAGTTTTCCACGGCTCACCAACTCCTATGGATTATACGGAAGTTTTGATGGAGGCGGAACTTGTCTGGTCAGTCCTGCACCGGACTCGGGAGCTAATCCGGTCAACCATTCTGTCAAAATTGATTTTGCAGATATGGAAGCCTCTAATCCTTATTGCGGTCTTTGGGTCAATTTGTCGAGCGATAATGGTTTTACGCCCGATGGCATTGACGCCCGCGATTACCGCTATTTAAAATTCAAGGTAAAAGGGGATAATCAAGCCGGATTCCCGAGCCGAGTCAGAGTTGATCTGTATTCGATTTTCGGTGCAACTCCCGGGCATTTATTTGTTCACGTGCCCGTAACCAGTGAGTGGAAAGAGGTGGCGGTTCCGCTTGATCAGTTAATTTCTTCAGGAGAGCTCGCGGCTCTTGATCAAATTGTGGTGACCGTTGATTCTAATGATCCGGTCAATGGAGCGATTTATATTGATGATGTGAAATTGAGCCGGCGGCCGGTTTTAAAGGCAGCTGAACTTGCCGACGCTTCATTAGAATTGATTAACGAATAAAATACAAACTCAAGGACGGCCTCAATCAGGGCTGTCCTTGAGTTTATCCGGTTTCATTAACTTTTCATTCCTTCCTGCCGTATTAACTGGTAAAATCAGAGCCATAACTTTAATAGATAAACAGTTTGAACAGTTATAGGTAGCCATGACCCGCGACCAATTTATTTCTATATTCTTTATTGCGCTTCTGATATTCGTTGTTTATCAAATTTTTCACATCTTTTCTCCTTTTGTCCGTGCCATCTTTTGGGCTTCCATATTGGTATTCGCCTGTTATCCGATTTACATCAAACTCCGTAAAGCGCTCGATAACCGTTCATTTCTGGCGGCGGTTTTGATGACCCTGGCGCTTTTCTTAATCACAGTCCCGACCGGTATTTTTATCACTTACAACATTACGGGACAGGCTATCGAGCTCTATCAGTCAGCGTCTGATTATGTGCGTGAAGGGCGTTTAGAGCAATTAATTGAACAGGTCAAAGCAAGCACTATTTTTCAAAACCTAACCAACAACGCTATTTTTCAGTGGGAGCCTTTGAAGCAGGATGTCAGTGAGTGGGTTCTCAATACCGCGAGAACGGTTGGTAATTTTGCGATGCTTCAATCCAGCGTTGTGACAAGAAACATTTTTCTTGTATTTTTAAACGTGTTGCTGACTTTTGTGCTGGTGTTTGTGCTTTTTAAGGACGGCGAGAAAGTTTATGAATTCATCTACCAGATTACACCGCTTGAAAAAGCCAGCAAGAAAAATATTTTTGGACAGATTAACGAAACTTTTTCAGCTGTCATTCGCGGACAATTGTTAACCGCAGTTGCTCAGGCTTCGATTGCGGGTATTATTTTCTGGATTCTGGGAATCAGGCTCCCGTTGTTTTTTGCTGCGCTCACATTTTTTACTTCAATGATCCCGATTTTGGGCGCTTCCGCTGTTTGGTTGCCGCTCGTAGTTTATTTATTGATACAGGGAGCCAATGTAAAAGCCGGTGTTTTATTTTTGTTCGGTGTGCTTGTGATTAGTTTGGTCGACAATGTGCTGAAGCCGATCTTGATTGGGGAACGTACCAAATTACCCTACTTTTTATTATTTTTTGGAATCTTAGGCGGTATAAAAATTTACGGGCTAGTCGGCATTTTTGTCGCACCGGTTGTTCTGTCCTTATTCTTTGCGTTGATAAAGATTTACGAAGAGAAATATTTGTGAAGCTGGGGGCCTGCCCCCCCTACAGGGCCGTCCTCAAGGAACCAACCATGAATTGTCCCGCGTGCAAAAATCCAATGATTGCAATCGAACTTGAAAAAATAGAAGTCGACCATTGTGTCAGCTGCGGCGGTGCGTGGCTCGATTCCGGCGAGCTCGAGCTTTTGTTCGGTACCTCAAAGCAAAAAAATCAGTTAATGGAATCGCTTCGCACAAGTTCTACGCGCGAAAAAACAAAGAAAAATTGCCCGATTTGCCTGAAAGAAATGGAAGAAGTGCTTTATGAAAAAGAAGAAAAGATATTGCTGGATCTGTGCCGTCACAATCACGGAATTTGGTTTGATAAAGACGAGCTTGAAAAAACGGTTCAGTTAAGCGGCCTTGACGGGAATAGAGAGGTGCTTCAGCTTTTGCAGGATATTTTTGTAAAATAATAACAAGGAGGGCAAAATGGAAGTTCTGTGGATTGTGCTTGGGGTTATTGTGGCAATTGCTCTTTCTGTGATCGGAATTTACAACGCGCTTGTGGGAATGAGGAATCAAGTCAAGAACGCATGGTCACAAATTGATGTCCAGCTGAAGCGCCGTTATGATTTGATTCCTAATTTAGTTGAAACAGCGAAAGGCTTTATGCAGCATGAGCGCCAGACGCTTGAGAGTGTAACGCAAGCCCGCGCGCAGGCAATGGGCGCTGAAGGAGTCGGCGCAAAATCTAAAGCAGAAGGTGCTCTAAGCGGCGCGATCAGTAAATTTCTTCTCACGGTCGAAAATTATCCGCAGCTTAAAGCCAATCAGAATTTTCTGTCACTTCAAGAGGAATTAACTTCAACAGAAAATAAAATCGCATTTGCGCGGCAGAGTTATAACGATCAGGTGCTTTTCTTCAATAACAAGATCCAGATGTTTCCCTCCAATCTGGTGGCCAATTTCTTCAGCTTCAGGCGTGAAGAATCTTTCCAGATTGAGGACAAAGCCGAGAAAAATACTCCGGCCGTAAAGTTTAATTAAGAAAACAAATGAGTAGGGGTCGGGTTTCCCGACCCAATCTTGGGCGAGGAGACCTCGCCCCTACGTTTGTATTAATGTGATCAGCATGTGGGAGCTCATAAAATCCAACCAGCGTAAATCGATCATTCTTGTCGCCTTGATGGCGGCCTGCCTGCTTATTTTAGGCTATTTGATCGGCGCCATGATCGATCCGGTTCAAGGCGGGCTTACCGGCGTTTTAATTGCGTTCTTTATTTGGGTTGTGATGAGTCTTGTTAGTTATTATTCAGGCGATTCCATTTTGCTGGCAGTCAGCGGCGCAAAAGAAGTAACCCCCGATGTTCACCCGCAGCTTTTTAATATTGTCGAAGAAATTAAAATCGCCGCCAATCTTCCTGCGATGCCGCGTATTTATATCATGCCGGAATCAGCACCGAACGCATTCGCAACAGGAATTAAACCGGAGAAAAGTTCAGTTGCGGTAACGGCAGGGCTATTATCAAAATTGAATCGGGATGAATTACAGGGTGTGATTGCGCACGAGATTTCACATATTATTAACCGCGATGTTCTTTTTATGACCTTGGCCAGCGTGATGCTCGGCAGCATTGCGCTCATTACCCAGGTGTTTACGCGGGGGATGTGGTATGCGGGCGGATCCTCACGGCGTTACCGCGCAGGCTCTCTGCGTGCCGGCGGGCAGATACAGGTATTTATTTTTATCGTCTCGATTATTTTTATTATTCTGGCGCCGATTTTGGCGCAGCTGTTATATTTGTCGCTTTCCAGGAAGCGTGAATATTTGGCGGATGCTTCTGGTGTCAGGCTCACGCGGTATCCGGAAGGCCTGGCGTCTGCACTTGAGAAAATATCATCCTCCGATACAGAACTTTATTCTGCCAATGAAGCGACAGCCGCCATGTTTATAGCAAATCCGTTTGAAAGAGAAAATAAATTAACAAGTTTTCTAAGCACTCATCCGCCGATTCAAGACAGGGTCAAAATTTTGCGCAGCATGTCTCAAGGCGTTAACTATTTAAATTATCAGAATGCGTTTCAATTGATAAAGGGGAAGTCGTCATCTGTGATACCGGCTTTGAGCTTACGGGATGATCAAGTTGTCCGCATCCGAGAACCCCATCCGGATTCAAAAAAGATAATTGAAGAGGCGGAAAAGAAAGAATCTGTGCGCAATGTAACAGATTTACTGCGCGCTGTTAACGGATTTGCATTTTTAGCCTGTGTTTGCGGCATTAAATTTAAAGTCCCCGCCGGCTTTAATCGTTCCGAAATTATTTGCCCTAAGTGCGGAAAAACAACCGAAGTACCGATGGCATTATTAGCCGGAGCGGCTGTGGCGTTAGGGCAAAAATCGGAAGTTCCGCAAAGCCAAGCCGGCACTTTTGAAGAGCCGCAAATCTATCAGCGAAAGGGAAAAGGATGGGAATCTTTTTCCTGCCGGTGCAGCAAACTGCTCCAACTTTCTCCGCAATTTTGCGCGCCGCAAATGACCTGCAGTGTTTGCGGCCGTGTGACGCTGATTCAATCAATTTCTTAAAGCATTTCTTTTTCTTTAAAATAACGCGAATGCATGCGATAATTTTTCATTCAGGAGTATCATTCTGTCAAGAATCTATTAAAAGGAGATTTTACAATGAAGAAACAAACCGCTTGTTCGATTATTTTATCCGCGCTTTTAATTTCTTTTTCATCATATGCCGCTGCGGCAACTTACGAAATTGACAATTCTCATTCAAGCGTTGGTTTTAAAGTCACGCACTTTGTTTCGGTGGTGAAAGGCAATTTCGAAAGTTTCAAAGGAACGGTTGAATTTGATGAAGCAAATCTTGCGACTTCTTCAACGAGCGTTAGCATCGATGCGAAAACAGTTAATACCAGCAACGCAAAACGCGATGAGCATTTGCGCAATCCCGACTTTTTTGATGTAGAAAAATATCCGCAAATCACATTTGCCAGCACCAAAGTAGAGAATGGAAAAATTACCGGCAACCTGACCATGCACGGCGTGACAAAAGAAGTTGTGCTGGATTTCACTTTTAACGGTACTGCGAATGATCCCTGGGGCGGGGAGCGTGCCGGGTTTTCGGCGACAACCGAAATTGACCGAAAGGATTTCGGCATCACCTTCAATAAGGCACTCGACAACGGCGGTCTGATGCTCGGTGAGAAAGTGAAAATCGAGATCGAAATCGAAGCCGTGAAGAAGAAGGTAGCCGAACCTGCCGTTTAAGGTCGTCCTGAGTGAAATGAAGGATCTGCGTCCCCACATCCTTCACGGAATTTGCCCTGAGGCCCTTCGCTTCGCTCAGGGTGACGGTCGAAGGATTCAGGATGACAGAGCCCCAGCCGATACGTAATATCGGTATGGCTCACAAGCTTAAGCGGGAACTTCACTTCTGGGATTCAGTTGCCATCAATATCGGCATCATCATCGGCGTCGGTATTTTCCGTGTTCCCGCCGAAGTTGCCAAACACCTCACGGACCCTGCCGTTATTCTTTTCGCTTGGATCGTCGGTGGACTCATCGCTCATTTCGGGGCACTTTGCTATGCCGAACTTTCTTCGCGTTATCCGCACACCGGCGGTACCTATGTTTTTATCCGGGAATCTTACGGAAAATTAACCGGTTTTCTGTTTGGCTGGACCGAGATCGTAATCTTACGGGCAGGATCAATTGCCGCGGTCGCCTATGTATTTTCTACTTATCTGCGTAACTTTTTTGATTTTGGCCCGATGAGTGAAAAAATTATCGCGGTTGCTTTGATCGGGTCATTAACCGTTATTAACATTCTCGGCGTCAAGCTCGGGACGCGTATTCAGAATGTGTTCAGTTCGCTCAAAGTGATTACAATTCTATCCATGTCAGTCGCGATTTTCTTTTTTGCGACCCGCCAATCCGGCATACCAGCATTTGTGGCATCGCATGTTTTTACCTCATCTCATTTTAATTCTCAGTCTTTATTCTTATTCGCGGCGGCGATGGTCCCGATTCTCTGGACTTATGGCGGATGGCACGAGAGCGCTTTTATGTCGGGCGAGTTTCGCGACACCAGATGGGAGTTGCCGGCTTCGCTTTTGACGAGCGCGCTGGTTGTGACTGTGCTTTACGTGACGATCAACATTGCCTATCTTCGCGTGGTTCCGCCTGCCGAAATGGCGGGCACTAAAGCAATCGCGTCAGAGGTTTTCAATCGGATGTTCGGTTCTGTCGGGACTGTTATTATGACAATCGCTGTTTTGATTTCATCCGTTGGTGCGCTCAATTCGACTATTATGACCGGCGGCCGGATTCCGTTTGCGGTCGCTTCCGATTATCCAAGATTTAAATGGGTCGCTCAGGTGGATTCAAAATTTGAAACACCGAGGCGGTCGCTTGAAATTAATGGTATTTGGGCAGCTGTTCTTGTGCTTTTTGGAAGTTTTGAGCAGCTTGTCTATTTTTGCCAATTTGCCCAGTGGCTATTTTTTGGGCTTGCCGGATTCAGCATCTTTATCGCGCGGGCGAAGCAGAAAAAGGACGAAACTTTCTCAATGCTGGGCTACCCGTTTATTCCGGCTGTTTTTACATTGATTGCAACCTGCATTTGTGCTTCAATCATTTGGTACACGCCGCAAGCATCGCTTATTGGTGTAGTTTTGATTTTAGCCGGTATTCCGGTGTATTACTGGGTGAAAGGCGCCCAACATTAAGAATCATTTGAGTTGGCCGAAAATTTAATCTATGGAAATTCTTGATTTTGCTATACTTGCGTTTACTTCATTGTTTGTCATTGTAGACCCCATTTCCACAATACCCGCTTTTCTTGCGATGACGCACCGGAATTCTGTTGAAGAGCGTGTGCGGATGGCGGGACTTGCCTCTATCGTTACTTTTTTTGTTTTAGTAGTTTCTTATATTGGCGGGCTTCAAATATTAAGCGCGTTTGGGATTACAGTAACTGCTTTTGAGATTGCAGGCGGAATTATACTTTTAATTATTGCGCTCGACATGCTGCAGGCAAGACGTACAGCAATCAAAGAAACACCTGAAGAGCAGGCCGAGGGAGCCAGCAAAGAGGATGTGGCCATTGCGCCGCTTGCGATGCCGATGCTGGCGGGCCCCGGCGCTATTACAGCGGTAATTTTATTAAGCAGCCAGGCGGAAAGTTTTGTGCATCACAGTATCGCGCTGATGAGTATTTTGCTGGTATCGCTTATAACTTTTTTTGTGCTGTGGACTGCTGCCGTGAAATCATCTCTTTTTTCGCCGATTACCATGAAAATTATTGCGCGCGTGATGGGCCTTTTGCTCGCGGCTGTTGCGGTTCAATTCATTATCAACGGACTCCAAAACATTCTCTGAGATTATCCTAATGCCAATTAATCAAATTATATTATGGACCGGATTCGGTATTTTTGTGGTGGCCATGTTATTTCTTGATTTGGCCGTTTTTCACAAAAAAGCGCATGAAGTCAAAATCAAAGAAGCGCTGATGTGGAGCGCTATCTGGATTGCGCTCGCGCTCGTGTTTAACATCGGCGTTTATATTCACCGTGGCCCCGATACGGCACTTAGATTTTTGACGGGGTACCTGCTTGAAAAATCGCTCAGCATCGACAACCTGTTTGTTTTCCTGTTAATTTTTCAATACTTTCATGTTCCGCATAAATATGAGCACAAGATTCTCTTTTGGGGCATTGTCGGAGCACTTGTGTTTCGTGCAATTTTTATTGCGGCCGGCATCACGCTGATACACAAATTTCATTGGATTATTTACATTTTCGGCGCGATCTTAATTTGGACTGGTCTTAAACTGGCATTGGAAAAAGAAAAGGAAGTAGAACCGGAAAAGAACGTGGTTCTGAAAATCTTCAGAAAGTTCATGCCGGTTGCGGATCATTATGACGGCGAAAAATTCTTTATTAAGAGAGATGGTAAAAATTTCGCCACTCCGCTTTTTATCGTTTTGCTGGTGATCGAAACAACGGACATTATTTTTGCGGTTGATTCAATTCCGGCCATTTTGGCGATTACAACAGATCCCTTTATTGTTTACACATCCAACGTATTCGCGATTTTGGGTTTAAGGGCGCTTTATTTTGCCCTGGCGGGAGTTATGCAGATGTTCAAGCATCTGCATTACGGTCTTGCCGCGATTTTGGTGTTTGTGGGTATTAAGATGGTAATTTCCGAATTTTATAAAATACCAATCTGGATTTCACTGAGCGTGATTACTTTTATCCTGTGCATTTCTGTTATTGCGTCTACTTGGAAATTACCTGAAAAGAGGGCATAAATCCGGTTTGCGTTGAATCGATGCCAAAGATTTTGTAAAATGAAGTTGCTTGGGGACGGTCCTGTAGGGGACAGGCCTCTGGTTGAGTAAAAGAAGGCCTGTCCCTTTTAGGACCGTCCCCCATGAATCGCTAACAGGAGGTAAGTCAGATGAATACGAATGATACGTTAGATTTAAGCCTTTCGCGCGAGGCGGTTTCAGAGCGCAGTTTTATGTCGCAAGTTTATCTGTGGATGTCAATGGCACTGGCTTTAACGGGCGTTGTCGCATTTGGTTTCGCGCAGAATCCGGGCATGATTGTCAATCTGATGCGTAATGGCGCCGCGTTTTGGATCATTATTATCGCGCAGTTTGGCATCGTATTTTGGCTGAGCGCGAGCATTATGTCGGTGAGCCTGACGACCGCCACCATCGGCTTCAGCATTTACGCATTTCTGAACGGGCTGATTTTCTCAACTTTGTTTTTGGTTTACACGGGAAGCTCTATCGCGTCTACATTCTTTGTGACTGCCGGCACTTTTGCGGCCATCAGCCTGTATGGATTCACAACGAAGAAAGATTTAACATCCATCGGCAGCTTTTGTTTTATGGCGCTGATTGGATTGATTATTGCTTCAATCGTGAACATGTTTCTCAAAAGCCCTGCCATGTATTGGGTTCTGACCTACGCCGGCGTCGCGATTTTTGTGGGGCTCACGGCGTATGATACGCAGCGCCTGAAAAGAATTCATGAACAGGGATTCCGATCGGGCGAGATACTTTCCAAAATGGCGCTTCTCGGAGCCTTGGCGCTCTATTTGGATTTTATCAACTTATTCCTGATGCTTTTGCGCATCATGGGCAGGCAGCGCAATTAATTTCGAATGCCGATTAATTCAGTTTGGATTTTGAGTGGGTCGCTGATTGCTTTGTCAGCGGCCTACTTTTTTTACGGGCGCTTTGTTGCCGGCATTTTCGGGATCGATCCCCACAAGAAAACGCCCGCACACACAAAATACGACGGTGTTGATTATGTTCCCGCCAAAAATTGGCTTGTTTTATTCGGCCATCACTTTTCCTCCATTTGTGGTGCCGGCCCGATCGTAGGGCCTGCTCTTGCGTGCGCTTACTGGGGCTGGGGGCCGTCTTTAGTTTGGCTTATTATTGGCGCTATTTGGATGGGGGCCGTATCGGATTTTTCCAGTCTGTTTGTTAGCATGCGCTCAGACGGCAATTCCATATCAGAAATTACGCGTGACGCTATCACGCCGCGCGCACGAACATTTTTCGCGGTTTTCATCTGGATTTCCATCATTCTTGTCATCGCCGTTTTTGCCATTTTCGCGGCAAAAACGTTTATTGAAGAAGCCGACGCTGTTGTGCCTTCCGTGGGATTGATTCCGCTGGCTTTCGTAGTTGGCTGGCTGCTTTACAAGACCCGTGTCAACAATACGTTTGTTACTATCGCGTCGCTTCTGGTGTTAATCGCGCTTTTATGGGGAGGTGTCCGGTTTCCGCTTGCGCTTGCGCCCATGGGCCCGGTTTCAACAGAAAATGTGTGGATTGTTTTGCTTTTGATTTACTGTTTTTTTGCGTCCGTCCTGCCGGTCCAATGGCTGCTTCAGCCGCGCGATTATTTGGCAAGCTTTGTCTTGTTTGCTTCAATTGGAATCGGTGTGGCGGGAGTTTTTACAACTGGTGCGGTGATGCAATCCGATCCTTTTCTCGGATTTGCACCCGCGGAATGGAAAGCCGCCGGGCCGCTCTGGCCAATGCTCTTTGTGACGGTTGCCTGCGGCGCAATTTCAGGATTTCATACGCTTGTCTCATCCGGGACTACCTGCAAACAAATCTCAACAGAAACACACGCGTGCCGGATTGGTTATGGCGGAATGCTCGTGGAGTGTTTGGTGGGCGTGCTGGTGGTGATTTCAGTCGGCGCCGGGCTGACCTATGCTGATTTGGGTTCCTCAATTAAGTCAGCGGGGCCGATTGCCGCTTACAGCCGCGGTTATGGAAATATTACAGCCGGATTTTTGGGTGATTATGGCCGCCCGTTCGCTGTGCTGGCGCTCAACGCGTTTATTTTGACGACGCTTGACAGCGCGACACGCATCGCACGCTATCTGACCTCAGAACTTTTCGGGATCAAAAACAGTTATGCGTCAACAACGCTTGTTGTAATTGCGGCTGCCGCTTTGGCGTTTACGGGGCAGTGGAACCGCCTGTGGCCCGCGTTTGGCGCGGCAAATCAATTAATCGCGGCGTTATCACTTTTGGTAGTGTCTTGCTGGCTTTTACATCGCGGTAAAACAATTTGGTTTACGCTGATTCCGGCCGGATTAATGCTCGTAACAACAATCGCCGCGTTTGTGTTTCAGGCTTACAATGCGGTAACCGCTACAAAACCGGATTACGGAATTGCCTCTGTCGCAGTCATTTTAATTATCGTGTCGCTTGTGGTATTTGTTGAGGCGGCCGGCTTGATCCGAAAGAAACTGCACGCTTAGTCATTGCGAGCGAAGCGAAGCAATCTACGTAGATTGCTTCACCACTGTTTGGCAGCGGTTCGCAATGACAGTCGGAAGTTTTAAAAATTTTCCCCCTTCTTCCATTTTTCCGCGTTTTAAACAGCCTTCGCCGTAAATCTTGCATTTCTTTTGCAGTTCATGATAGGCGAGTTTAGAATTTTCTTGGTTTAAATTCCCGGACTTTAGAATTTTAGCCAACGCTTCAATCCGGTACTTGTCCAAATTTTCAACCGTGCGTGACAATTGATCCTCATGGCCGCCGTATTTGATCACGAGTCTTTCTTTGATTAGATGAATCGGATATCGCGCGGCAATTCTGAGCCACAAATCATAATCCTCGCAGGCAGGGAAGGACTCGTCAAAATTACCAACCTCATCAAATAGTTTCTTGCGCATCATGACGGCTGACGGGCTCACAATGCAGAGTGGTAAGCATTCTTTAAAGATCCAGCCGGAATATTTTTTGTGTTTTTTCATCGGATTAACGCGTTTTCCGTTTCGGATCCAAATTTCATCGGTTTGAGCGATCATCGCGTCCGGATTTTCGTCGAAGAACTCAACCTGCCGCCCTAATTTTTCGGGCTTCCACTCGTCATCCGAATCAAGAAACGCAATCAGCTCGCCTTTCGCATGTTCAAGTCCGGTGTTGCGCGCTTTGCTGACACCCAGCCTTTCTTTATGAATCAAAGTGAGGTGGGGATTATGTTCTAGCTGGTGAACTGTCTGATCGGTCGAACCGTCATCCACCACGATGACTTCGTGATTTTTGTAGGTTTGATTAAAAACAGACGCAAGCGCGCGGTTGAGTTTTCTGCTTCGATTGTAGGTCGGAATGATAACGCTCACGAGCGGGTTCATGCGGAGAATATAGCATAAGTTCCTAAGGTAATCCCACGGTCGTTTCACTCCCTGGAACGAAACATCGAATGGTTTGCGTTTCGAAAACCGCCGGACGGAATTGCTCCCGTCCGGCGGTTAGTGGTCTGATCTCGTTAAAAATTTAATTCGCTTCTACCATCCGTACTTGGCCTGCCTGTGGAATTCTTGGAACAAAATGAGCTGTTACGGTTTTATTGCCGTCCATAGTGATTTGTACTACTGGATTTTGATTTCCGCTCAAGTCTCCGCTCCAATAGTCAAATCTCCATTTACGCGCTGGCTTTACGGTGAGTTGAACAACCTGGTTTTCTTCATATTCTGGAAGATTAGGTTCAACTGTAACAGTCCCTTCGCCCACAATGTTAACATTGAGCGTGTAAGTTATGGGTTCGGGAAGTTCATAGACTCTAGTATTCTGATTATTTTTATGTACTTGAGCCCATGGCTTCGAGTCAAAGGGAAAATCTCCGGGAGAAGTGTATTGAAACGAGGAGCCATCATCTTTAATACATTCAAAGTTACCCAAGAACGCTCCGTAGCACAACTCGGCGCGCCCATCTTGATCTAAGTCAGCCGCAGCAACATCGACATGAAAGGATACGTGGGGCAAGCTTCCTCCGGACCAAAGTTTGGTTCCATTGCTATCGAAAGCGGTAATGCCGTAGCCAGTACCTCCAATGTAGAATTTAATTGAATTGTCATCTGGATTTTTAACAGCTGCCACCGAACTTCTTACGAACAATCCAGGCAAAGGTGTTCTGTCCCAATTAGGGCAAAGCTGGCCATCAAAAGTGATACATTCTAAGAAGCTAATCTCAGGATGAACACTAAGCCCAGCACGCTGACCGTAAATGATCTCTAATTTTCCATCGTTATTAACATCGATAACCGAAGGTGTGTTGGCTGGCCCATTCTCCTGATATGTTTGAGTGCGTCTCCATTTTAATGTACCATTTGAAGCATTTACACATTCAATCTCTCCTTCTCTATCCCGCAGAATAGCTTCCATAACTCCATCATTGTCTAAATCAGCAACGACAACATCAGAAGCACTATCGTAAGAAGCGGTGGGCCCAGCCCAAAGCAACTGTCCTTGAGAATTGAAACCATAAATCAGGCCATTACCACTGCCTAATATGATTTCTTCTTTTTCATCTCCAGCGACGTTTACAACACTAGGACTCGTAAATCCATTGCCTGTCTGATTCGTAACCCATTTTTGAGTAAGCGAGATTGTTCCACTATTATTCATAACATTTAACGCATATAGCCTGCTGGAAATGGGAAAATAAATTTCTTTTATACCGTCATGATCAGCATCTGATACGTACATAGATTCAATAATATTGCCAATCGTATTAAATCTTGTCATTTCAACACCGGCAGTACCAACATCCTTAATAATGTACAGCCGACCAGGGTTAGGATGACGATTGGTAGCCGCAACTATTTCAAGCGTAGTTGGGTCGTCATCTAAATCAACCAAAAGTGGTGTCGGCATAAGCGGAGTTAATGCAGCAGGCCCTTCTGACGGATCATATAAGTTGAAAACCCATTTCACATCGCCATTTGGTGTTAAGCAGTATAATCTTTGCATCTGGTCAACAACAAATACTTCCAACACTCCATCTCCATCTGTGTCTCCAATAATAGGCGAAATATAAACATATCCCGTATACGGACTAACATTTGTATTAAATGGCCAGGCTAGAAGAGCTTGTGGCGCTAAGATGAGTGCGGCAATAATGGCAACAGCAATAAAAGAATTCAATTTAATTTTCATGGTTTTGGTTTCCTTTTTGTTTCTTGAATTTTTATTGCGAAATTGTGTTTTCATATTTGAATGATGAGACATTTTTAATTCATACAAAAAGAAATATACAGTCAGGGGGGGGGCGGAAAGCAAGGCGTTAAAAATAAGCAGAATGACTTACTTCTGAACTTTTGAAAAGTGAATCTCTAGAGAGGAAAGGTTCTTAAAACCGTATTTTTTACAAAATTCTGGCTTTTTTGATTTTTATCTGTAAACAAGCTACAAGCGCCCTCCTAGAATTCCTGAAACTTGTGGCCTGTAGCTTACAGCCTGAAGCAACTGGCTATTTTTAACCGCTTTCTATATAATAATTGCCTCTTTAACCCCTTAACCAATCGAGCCTAAATGCTGATCAATAATTCAATTAAGTCGTATTTAAAAGACCTTTCAAGCGATGCTCCTACACCCGGAGGCGGCAGCGCGTCAGCTGTGGTGGCAGCAATGGGGACAGGCCTTCTATTAATGGTGGGTAAAATCGCGCGCAAGAAATTACCAAAGCCCGAACAAGTCAATCTTGATAAAACTATCAAATTACTCACGAAGTGCCTGAAGGATATCGAAGAAGTGGTGGATCTGGATGTCAAAGTTTATCAAGCTGTGATGGCTGCTTATAAAAAAAAAGAAACCGCGAAAATCGAAGCGGCACTCGCCAACTCATTCCGGCTTCAGGCCGATCTTGCGTTTTTAATCGCGATGGCGAAAGAAACATTGCCAACGCTCTTCAAAGTAGCCAACGGCGCCATTCGAAACGATTTGATCGTAGCCCGCGCATTTTTAGACGGCGCGTTTCAGGGCGCTGTTGCGACGGCGCGAATCAATGTGAAATACATGGCGGCTGCGAAGCGTGATCACTTCGGAATCGCGCTTGAAGCGCTTGAGAAAAAATATTACGGGATTAAAACTTAACACTAGGGGACGGTCCTAAAAGGGACAGGCCTCTAAACAATTGAATGGAGGCCTGTCCCTTTTAGGACCGTCCCCCAGGAGAAGCATGACCGCTAAATTATTAGAAGGAAAAATAATTGCTGAAAAACTGCAGAAGAAAATAGCGGATGAAGTCCGTGAACTCAAAGAAAAAACCAAACAAACGCCGAAAATGGTGGCGATCCGCACAAACGAAGATCAGGCCTCCGAGCTTTACTTAAAATCACAGCGCCGCGGCGCGGAACTTGCCGGGATGCAGCATGAAACCATCACGATCTTGGGCGCTACCGAAAAAGAACTGATCGCGGTGATTGAGAAAACCAATCGCAATCCGGCTGTTCACGGCATCATGATTCAAATGCCGCTTCCCGAAAATTTTCATCTCGAGAACATTTTAGATTCCATTGATCCCAAAAAAGACATCGAAGGTGTCACGAGTTTCAATTTGGGCCAATTGGTTTTAAAAAAAGACCGGCTTGTTCCTTGTACAGCACTTTCATGCATCACTTTGATTGAGGAAACCGGCGAGAAGCTGCGCGGTAAAGAAGCCGTGATTGTGGGCTCAAGCAAAGTGGTGGGGCGTCCGGCTGCGCTTTTGCTTCTTGACCGGATGGCTACCACGACGGTTTGTCATATCGGAACTTCAGAAGCAGGGCTTTTGGAATCACACGTCAAGCGTGCGGATATTTTAGTGGTCGCAGTTGGAAAAGAAAATGTAATTCCCGGAAAATGGATTAAAGAAGGCGCCATCGTGATTGATGTCGGCATTAACCGCGTGAACGGCAAAACTGTCGGTGACGTGGAATTTGACGAGGCCCAAAAGCGTGCAAAGTTTATTACACCGGTTCCAGGGGGCGTCGGGCCTTTGACCGTAACTATTTTAATGCGGAATCTTCTCACCGCATTTCGTTGGCAAGTTGAGAAATGAAAAAAAATACCGCGTCAGATATTCTTCAAAAGAAGAAGTCAAATCAAAAAATTACAGCCCTCAGCACATATGATTACGCGTTTGCGAAATTAGCAGATGAATCAGGAGCCGACATTATTTTAGTTGGCGATTCAGTCGGCATGGTTCAGCTCGGATACAATTCAACGTTGCCGGTGACAATGGACGAAATGCTCCATCATACAAAAGCCGTGTCGCGCGCAGTCAAGCAGGCGCTTTTGGTGGCGGACATGCCGTACAAAACTTACGAGACGGCAGTTTCCTCGATTAAATCCGCGAGGCGTTTTATCGAAGAAGCCAAAGCGAATGCCGTGAAGCTAGAGGGCGGTGAGAAAGTTTTGAAACAAGTAAAAGCACTGACGCGGCTCGGTATTGCCGTGATGGGCCATTTGGGCATGCTGCCGCAGTCAATTGAGAAAACGGGCGGTTACAAAGTTCAGGGGAAAGATAAAAAAGACGCGGATCAAATGCTGAAAGATGCGCAAGCGCTTGAAGCAGCAGGCGCTTTTTCAATCGTGCTTGAATGTGTTCCCTATGAGCTTGCGAAGAAAATCACGCAAGCTGTCAAAATTCCAACCATCGGAATTGGGGCAGGGCCTCATTGCGATGGCCAGATTTTGGTTTTGCATGATTTATTGGGGTTTAAATCGACCGTGAGTCCGCGATTTGTGCGAAAGTATGCGGATTTTGATTCGCTTGCCAGAAAAGCCATCCGGGATTTTCGATCAGATGTTGAAGCGGAAAAATTCCCGTCATTAAAAGAGAGTTTTGAGTAATGACAGGCTTGATTTTCATTGGAAAATCCAAAAATAAAAAATGGTATTTTAATAGGTAAATCATGACCAATTCTTATTTAATTTTGATTTTACTTTTCTCCCTGTATGCCGCTTCATTTCTACTGCATCTTGGGAATTTTCTACGAAGCGAATCAAAACTACTAAATCCAAACCTGCTTTTTGAAATCGGGTTTTTACTTCATACTTTTCTCATCTTTGCAGAAGCCCGGGAAACGCAGTTTTTTCTGCCGGTCACGACTTTCCGTGAAGTTTTGATTTTCTTTTCCTGGTCACTTGCGTTTGTGTTTGTAATCCTGCTTCGGAGACTCAAACAGGAAACATTCGGTATTGTGCTGATCCCTTTTCTTCTGAGTTTTTTGGCAGTGGCGCTCGTGATTCAAGACGGAAAGGCAATTCCAACCACCTATTTCAACGATCACTATTTTTTGGTCCACATTTTGTCGGCATTTTTTGCCTACGCGAGCTTTACACTTTCATTTGTAGCCGCTGTTTTGTATCTGATTCAGTCGCGGCTCATCAAATCGAAACAGCTTGGTAATTTTTATCACAAACTTCCGCCGTTGAACGAACTTGAGAAATTTATTTCTTATTCGATTATTTGGGGCCTTTTTCTGTTAGGCGCGGGAATCGTAAGCGGCGTGCTGTGGGCGGCAACATCGATGAAGACATTTTCTTTGCTCGAGCCAAAAACGATTTCGAGTTTGGTGACGTGGCTCGCCTACGGCGTGATTTATTGCCTGTATCATTTTTCAATCATTCGCGGAAAGCGGAGCGCGAAGATTGTTTCGCTTACATTTGCGCTCGTTTTATTTACCTTTTTAGGGACGAGCTTATTTCAAAATAGTCTGCATATCGGAATGTAGCCATGAACAAATTTTTCTGTGCCGGAATTGATCATCACCGTTCACCCGTGGAGCTGCGCGAGCGTTTTTCATTTTCGGAGAAAAAAATTCCGGAAGCGCTTTCGGCTATGCGCCAACTGGAAGGCGTGCGCGAGTGTTTTCTTCTCTCGACTTGCAATCGGGTTGAATTATACGCGCGCGGTGACGAGTCGCTTGCAAAATCACTGCCTCAATTCCTAACGTCGTTTCACGGTATTGAAGAAAACGAACTCAATTGTCACCGCTACGTTTTTCAAGACGAAGAGGTGATCCGCCATTTATTCAAAGTTTCCTCAGGGCTTGAATCCATGGTGGTGGGTGAATATGAAATTTACGGCCAGCTTAAGCGCGCATTCCGCGCGGCGATTGATGCCGGCACCGTGGATTCGGTTTTATTTCAATTGGTTGAGCGCGCGCTTAAAATCGGAAAACGTGTCCGGACCGAAACCAATATCAGCAAAGGCGCCGTAAGTGTTTCATCCGTTGCAGTGGAGCTGGCCGAAAAAATTTTCGGGCATTTGAGCGGCGAGCAGGTTCTCGTGATCGGAACAGGCGAAATGAGCGAGCTCACCATTCAGCATTTGGTCAAAGCCGGCGCCGGGAAAATTATTGTAACCAGCCGCAGTTTTGAAAAAGCGCTCAGCCTTGCGCAGAAATTCGGTGCGGAACCCATCGCGTTTGACGAATGGCTCCGCGCACTCCGCACCAGCGATATTGTCATTACATCAACCGCAGCCCCGCATGCCATTATTAAAGCAGACGATGTGAAGCCGGTGATGCAGGAGAGGCGCCGCAAACCTCTTTTTTTCATCGATATAGCCGTTCCACGCGATGTGGAATCAGCCGTCCAGCATATTGACGATGTATACCTCTACAACATTGATGATTTGCAGTCTGTCATTCAAACGAATGTCCGCGAGCGGAAACGTGAAATCGAAAAATGCGAAAAGCTGATTGAGCATGAAATTTCTGAATTTCAAAGCTGGATTGAGCAGCTTGATTTAAAACCTACCTTAACCTGGTTTCAGAATTATTTTGATGAAGTTGTGCGCGATGAGATTGAAAAATCACGCAGCAAGTTTTCCGGAAAAGAAGATGAACTCGAAAGTTTAATGACGCGTGTCCGGAAGAAATTGTTCCACAGGCCGCTTAAAAATTTGAAACGCGCCTCGCACGACGGAACGCTTCACCGCTATTTACAGATTGTCCGAGAACTTTTTTCCGATCATTCTCAGAAACCCGAAGTTCCATCAAAATCAAAAAAAGAAGATTTGCGCGTATGAGTTCTCCGGTCCGGATCGGTACGCGCGGAAGCAAACTCGCGATGGTTCAGGCTCTCTTAGTTGAGTCGCGAATTAAAAAAATGTTTCCCGATGTTAAGATTGAAATCATTAAAATTAAAACGAAAGGCGATGCAGTCCAGCAGGGCGCTATTTCTTCTATTGGACGCGGTATTTTTACCCGCGAAATTGAAGAAGCGCTTCTGCGCCGTGAAATTGACCTCGCGGTTCATAGCGCGAAGGATTTGGAAACCGAACTGCCGAAAGGGCTCATCATCGGAGCGGTTTTGGAGCGTGAAGACGCGCGCGATTGTTTAATCACGCTTGACCGGCGAAAATTCAACGATTTGCCCCGGGAAGCTAAAATTGGCACAAGTTCACTGAGGCGCAAGGCCCAGCTGCTGCATGTGCGTCCTGACTTAAATGTGGTTGATTTGCGCGGTAACGTGGATACGCGGCTTAAAAAATTAGAATCAGGCGAATTTGAAGGTATTGTCATGGCAGCGGCCGGCATTAAACGGCTCGGGCTTTCAGCGCTGATTACTGAAATTTTAGATGAAACCAAAATGCTGCCGCAGGCGGCTCAGGGCGCCATTGCGCTTGAAATTCGCAGCGATGATTCAAATATGCAGGCAATGATGAAAACCATTAATCACGAAAAGAGTTTTTTACAGACAGAAGCCGAGCGGGCATTTCTCCGAACTTTACATGGCGGCTGCCAGATTCCGGTTGGTATTAAAAGCGATTTAAATGAAAAAAACTTTCACATTAAAGCTGCTGTTTTTTCTTTGGACGGAAAAAAAGCCGTTCGCAATGAATTATCCGGGCCAAAGGAAAAAGCAAAAGAGTTAGGTGTTCAGCTGGCTGAAAAATTACTTTTGCAAGGTGCCAGGGAAATATTAGAAGAAATTCGAAAGGGGACGGTCCTAAAAGGGACAGGCCTCTAAACAATTGAATGGAGGCCTGTCCCTTTTAGGACCGTCCCCCAGGAGAAACGATGAAAAAAGCGGGAACTGTTTATTTGGTAGGCGCCGGTCCCGGAAATCCAAAATTGATTACGGTGCGCGGAAGAGAGCTGCTCGAGGGTTGCGATGTCGTAATTTATGACTCGCTCATTTCTAAATCCCTTCTGGACCACGCAAGCCATGCGCTTAAAATTTATGCCGGGAAATCACGGCAAAAAGGCAAGCATATTGACCAGAAAAAAATAGAGAAATGGATAATTTATTACGCAAAGCAAGGCAAGTCGGTCGTGCGTTTAAAAGGCGGCGACCCTTTTATTTTTGGCCGCGGAGGCGATGAAGCGCTTGCATTATCAGAAGCGGGAATTTCTTTTGAGATCGTGCCGGGCGTGACCGCCGCACTTGGTGCTGCGGCATATGCCGGGATTCCGATGACGCATCGCCAAATGGCATCCGACGTAACATTTATTACGGCTCATGAGGACCCAAACAAAGCTGACTCGCGGATCAATTGGAAGGCAGCCGCTTCGCAAAAAGGAACACTTGTTATTTACATGGGGGTTGAAAAACTGGAACATGTGGTAAATAAGCTGCTTGGATTTGGGAAACCTTCCACGGTTCCAGCAGCCGTTATTGAATGGGGAACGGTTGCTAAGCAAAAGACAGTAACGGGTACGCTTGGGAATATCGTGAAAGAGGCAGCGTTAGCACGCATTCAATCGCCCGCGGTTGTCGTAATCGGTGAGGTGGTTTCACTCAGAAAACAACTTTCATGGTTTGAAGAAAAACCGCTTTTCGGAAAAACGGTTGTGGTAACCAGACCGCGCCGTCAAGCGGGTGCGCTTGCGGAACTTTTAGAGAGCCAGGGCGCGTGCGTGGTTGAAATTCCAACAGTTGAAATCGCGCCCGTCAGAAATTGGAAAAAAGTAGACCAGGCAATCCGCGCTATTTCAAAGTTCGATTGGCTGGTGTTTACGAGCGAAAACGGTGTGGAGTGTTTTATGCGGCGTTTAAAACAGATCGGCTTTGATGTCCGAAAATTAGTCACTGCCAAAATCGCAGTGGTTGGCCCGGGAACCGCCAAAAAATTGGAATCCTATTCGCTGAAAGCAGATTTTATACCTCAGACGTTTTCAACTGAAGGGCTTTGGCAGGATCTAAAACACAAAAAACTCATCCGAAGAAACCGGTTTTTATTGGTGAGAACGACCATCGCAACAGACGCACTCGCGAAATCGATCAAAAAGGAAGGCGGTTTTGTAGAAGAGCTTTCAATTTATGAAACGAGAAAGCCAAGGTTGAATCGAGCAAAAATAAAAAAAGAAATTGAAACGGTAGATTACGTTACATTTACAAGCGCCTCAACGGCGAATAATTTTTTTGGCTTATTCTCCGCAGACGAGAGGAAGAAATTAAAAAGCCGTTACGTGTCAATCGGTCCCGTGACATCCAAAGCCATTCGCAGTTTCAAAGTTCCGGTTTATAGAGAAGCAAATCCCTATACAATTCCGGCGCTGGTGTCGGCAATTTCAAATGGAAACGGAAAGCATTAACATGGCCTATCCCAAAACACGTTTGAGACGACTTAGAAAGACGGAGAATCTACGGCGGCTTATAAAAGAAACGCATCTTTCTGCAGATCAATTGGTGATGCCTTATTTTGTTTCAGAAATCACCCGCGGCAAAGAGCCTATTTCATCAATGCCCGGTCAGTTCAGATTTTCTGTAACAGCTCTTCTATCAGAACTTGAAAGTTTGAGCCGCGCGGGAATCCGCAATATTATTTTATTTGGAATTCCGAAGAAAAAAGATGAAAAAGCCACCGGCGCTTACTCCTCTAAAGGAATCATCCAGCAGGCCATCCGGCAAATTAAAAAGCACTTTCCAGGCCTGACCATTATTTCTGATGTCTGCCTGTGTGAATATATGAGACATGGCCATTGCGGCATTGTGAAGAATAAGAACATTCAGAATGACGCATCGCTTAAATTGCTTGTAAAAACGGCTCTTTCGCATGCCGAAGCGGGTGCTGATATTGTGGCGCCGAGCGATATGATGGATGGCCGCGTTTCCGCCATTCGCCGAAATTTAGACCGAAGTGGTTTTGAAGAATTGCCGATAATGAGTTATGCCGCGAAATTTGCTTCTGCTTATTATGGGCCGTTTCGGGAAGCGGCACATTCGGCTCCGTCATTTGGAGACCGGAGGAGTTATCAAATGAATCCGGCGAACCGCAGGGAAGCACTTCGTGAAGTTGAATCGGATATTGCGGAGGGTGCGGATATTGTAATGATAAAACCCGCGCTCCCATATTTGGACGTGATCCGGGATGCAAGAGCCGCTTTTCAAATACCGCTTGCGGCTTATCAGGTAAGCGGCGAGTATTCGATGATTAAAGCGGGCGCGCAAGCCGGATTTTTAGATGAAAGGCAATTGGTTTTGGAAACCCTGCTTTCAATTAAACGTGCCGGAGCAGGCATTATTTTAACGTATTTTGCGAAAGACGCAGCCAAATGGCTCAAGTAAATCAACTCAATATGGCCGCAAACGGGAAAAGGAAAGTCCATTTCTCGCTCCTTGTTTTTATGGGAATTTTCATTCTTTGTTTTGCATTGTGGCTTGCCTATTTACAGCAGATCACCGTTTCTGAAAGCAAACTTGGAAGTTATTTAATTTTGGGAATGGGACTTTTGTTTTCAGCTACCTGCGGCCTTTTTGTTCGTTCACTGGAAACCCGGCAGGAATTTTTAAAAGGCGAGGTTCGAAAAAGGACACTTGAGCTTGAAAAGATCAACAATGAGCTAAGCGAAAAAAACAAGGAAATCGAGAGTTTTGCTTACGCGATTTCACACGATTTGAAAGCGCCGCTTGTTTCCATTCAAGGATTTACATCGCTTTTAAAATCAGAATTGGGTGCTGTCGCGTCAAATTCTACCGTAGGTTATTTGGACCGTATTTCTGCCAATGTCAAGCAAATGACAGCGCTCATTCAGGATGTTTTGGAATTTTCAAGAGTCGGCCGCTTGGAAGAAGATGGAGAAAGCGTTGACCTTGATGAGTTGTTTAAAGAAATTTTGGCAGGTTTAAAACCTCAAATAGAAGCTAAGAAAGTTGAAATTGAGATCAAATCACCGTTTCCGAGGCTCTGGGGATCCAAAAAGCGCCTTCATCAAGTGTTTATGAATTTGATCGGAAACTCCGTTAAATATATAGGAACCGCTGCCAAGCCCGCAATTAAGGTGTGTGGCAGGGAATCTAAGGACGGGCTTTTTGAAGTTTGTATAGAAGATAATGGTGTCGGAATTCCAAAAGAAGCGCAGGAGAAAGTGTTTAAAATTTTTCAGCGTTTTCACCCTAAATTAGGCCTCGAAGGAACCGGTATCGGACTGAGTATTGTAAAAAAGATTGTAGAAACAAACGGCGGGCGGATTTCCTTTTCTTCGGAGCCGGGAAAAGGGACAACTTTTTTTGTTGCGTGGGCCAAAGCAGATTCTAAACAAAAATGAAGAAAATTTTTATGGTGGAAGATAATCCGGATCACGCGTTTTTAATTCAAACGGCTATCGGAGAAGATGATTGTAAAATCACGCATTTTTCAGAAGGGCAGTCGCTATTTGATTTCTTTGAAACGAATCAGGCGCCGGAAGCGGTTCCTGAATTGGTTTTGCTTGATTTGAACCTGCCCCATCTGGATGGATTTCAAATTTTAAGCAAGATGCGTGCAAACGCGCGGTTAAAATTGGTTCCTGTGGTGATGCTCACCACATCGAAAAGGCCTGAGGAAATCAAGCGTGCGTACGAATTGGGCGCTTATGGATTTGTGTCAAAGTCAGAAGATTTCGGGAATCTTAAAAATCAACTTGCGTGCGTTAAAAATTATTGGTTAAAAACAGTAGAAAGGCCTGTGTCGGCGTGATGAAAAAAGTATCATTCAGAATTTTAGTTGTTGAAGACAATCCGGATCACGCTCAGCTTGTCAAAACGACAATTGAGCACGCTAAAAAAGGCGCCTATGAGGTTCAGCTGGCTTCAAGCGTTGAGGAGGCGATCGAAATTTTGGACGGCAGTAGTTTTAGTTTGATCATGTCCGACTTTAATTTGCCCGGCAAAAGCGGGCTTCAGCTCCTTGAATGGCTCAATGACAAAGGTGTGACAGCGCCGTTTATTATGCTGACAGGTTCTGGCGACGAAAAAACCGCTGTCAAAGCGATGCAGGAAGGCGCTTATAACTACATCGTAAAAGATGAAAATTATCTGCAGGTTGTGCCCCCGATCATTGATGAAGCGCTGCTGAAGCATCTATCCAATCAGGAAAAAGAAAATTTGGAGCGCGAAATACGGGAAAAAAATATTGCATTGGACCAAGCCAACCGGAAACTTAAAAAACTAGATGAACTAAAAGCCAATTTTACCGCTTCGGTCAGCCATGAAATCCGGACACCGCTTAATTCTGTCCGTGAGAGCCTGTCGCTTATTCTGGATGGCGTGGCCGATCCAAAATCAGAGCGCGGCCAGCGGGTCCTTGAAATCGCGCGCCGTAACATTGACCGCCTGACCGAGATGATCAATGATTTGCTGGACTTTTCGAAAATAGAAGCCGGTAAACTGCGCATCCGCCTGGATAGCTGCAGTTTGCAAACACTGATTGATGAGGTGGTGACAGGTTTTCAGGGTGTTGCCCAATCAAAAAAAATAAAATTGATTTATGAACTGAGGGATGATTCGCCGGCTGTTTTTGCGGATGCAGAGCGTGTAATCCAGATCATCACAAACTTGGTAAATAACGCAATTAAATTCACAAAACCGGAAGGCGTCATTACGGTTTCTTACAGCCTGACCGATGACGAAATGGCTCAAATCACTGTTGCGGATAGCGGTATGGGAATTCCGAAAGAAGATTTGGACCGGATTTTTGAGCGTTTTGAGCAGTCCGAGCATTCCAATCAAAATATCCCGAAAGGCACGCGCGGAACAGGCCTCGGGCTTTCAATCTGCAAAGAATTAATTAAGATGCACCATGGTAAAATTTGGGCGGAAAGTGAGCTGGGCAAAGGGAGCAAATTTCATTTTACACTTCCATTAACACAGTCTGTTTACGAAAAACAAACGAGCTAAAAAGATCAGCTCAGGGGAGAATCAATGAAACGTAAATTACTGCTAGTCGATGATGACAGAGAATTCGCAGAGCTATTCCGGAAGCGCGCCGAGGGTTCCGGCTGGGATATGGTTTGGCTGAATGACGGAACGGATGCTGTCAAAACGGTCAAAGCAGAAAAACCGGATATCATCATACTGGATGTTTTTCTTCCGGAAATGGACGGCTTTACAACGCTGAAGAGCCTTAAAGCAAAGATTGATCCTGATTCTAAAGCGCCTTCTGTTATTTGTGATATTCCGGTAGTGGTCATGACCGGAAAAGCGCCGATGATGGAGGACATGATCCGGTTTGAAGGCGCAGTTGAATTTTTTACAAAACCGGTGGACGGAGCCACGCTTCTGAAGCGGATTAATGAGATTGTAGATAAGAGGCAAAAAGCACAAAAATCGTGAAAAGAATTCTGATTATTGATGACGACAGAGACTACGCGGACCTTCTCATGATTCGGCTCACGCAAGCGGGCTACGAATCGGAATGGTTTAATGGATGTGAGGCTGCGACCAAGCGCCTCGATAAAAGCATGGATTTTGACATCGTGGTTCTGGATGTTGAAATGCCTGAGAAAAACGGCATGGCAACACTTGCTTACCTGAAGAATCATTTCGCATCTCGCGGATTTCCTAATTTTCCGATCCCTGTAATTGTTGCGACAGGGCTTCAAAGCCAGGAGCTTCGCGAAATATTTCTGGATCAGGATGTCGCCGATTACATTCAGAAGCCTTTTGACTCCTCAACCCTGACTAAAAAGATAGAAAAAATCCTCTCAAAGGCAGGATAATTTCCTGTTGCGGGAGACAGTGTTTCGTGTTTCAATAATCTACTCATGAGCATTCAAGAATTCCCCGAAATTGAAACATTCCACAAATTACCGAGACGCGTCATTGTCAAAGGCGGAAGCTCCGGTTTTTCAGCCCAAGGCAAACCCGAGCTCCGCGGCATTGTAATTAACAATGTAGGCCACACGGTCAAAGAAGTCCGTGTGTCGCTCATCATTTTCAATCAGGACGAAATTCCGGTTTTAAATACCAGCACTTCAGCTGACCCTGAAACTTTATCGCAGGGCGGTATCGGCTCATTTACATTTGCTTTAGATGATTATAATAAAGAGATTACCAATTACTATTTGTATGCCAACTGGAAATACGACGATTCAAACTGGTAAACCCCGCTTGAAAAGCCAAAAGTCTGAAACAATTGATTCTTTGCTTTCAGAGAAACGAAAATTTAAACCTGCCCCCTCATTTCAAAAATCCGCCTGGGTAAAAAATTCTGCTGTTTATAAAACCGCTCAGAAAAATCCTGAAAAATTCTGGGAGTTCTTTGCCAAAGAACTGGCCTGGTTTAAACCCTGGAAGAAAACACTCGAGTGGAAGCCGCCTTACGCCAAGTGGTTTATTGGAGGAAAATTGAATGTAAGTTTTAATTGCGTTGATCGCTGGGCCCTAGCCGGTTCTGGGGGGACGGTCCCCGGGGGGACAGGCCTGCTGAGGAACAAGGCTGCAATTATCTGGGAGGGAGAACCGGGCGAGGAGCGCACGCTCACGTATTGGGATTTGTACCGCGAAGTTTCGAAATTCGCAAACGCGCTTAAATCGCTCAGCGTTAAAAAGGGCGACCGCGTAGTGATTTATATGCCGCTCGTACCGGAAGCGGCAATTGCAATGTTGGCTTGTACCCGAATCGGCGCCGTTCACAGCGTTGTTTTCGGCGGATTTAGCTCAGAAGCTCTGCGCGACCGAATTAACGACGCAAAGGCAAAAGTCTTAATTACGGCGGATGGCGGCTGGCGCCGCGGCAGCGTGATCCCGCTTAAAAAATTTGCTGACGAAGCGCTGAAAGAAACCCCCTGCATTAAACACGTTGTGATTTTGAAACGTACCGGTACCGAAATTCATGTTCAGGAAGGCCGTGACCATTGGTGGCACCGTCTGATGCAGGACGCGAAATCAGACTGTAAGCCGGAACCAATGGATTCGGAGGATATGCTGTTTACGCTTTACACATCGGGTACTACCGGAAAGCCAAAAGGGATTGTTCATACGACGGGCGGCTATCTGACCCAAACTTACGCCACCACCAAATGGGTTTTTGATTTGAAGCCTGACGATGTTTATTGGTGCACGGCAGACGTCGGCTGGATTACGGGACACAGTTATTTGGTGTATGGGCCGCTTGCCAATGGCGCTACAGTGGTAATGTATGAAGGTTCTCCCGATTGGCCTGAGAAGGACCGCTTTTGGCGGATCATTGAGAAATACGGTGTCACAATTTTTTACACAGCACCTACCGCGATCCGGACTTTTATGAAATGGGGCTCGGAATTTCCAAAGCGCTGCAATTTATCATCCTTGCGTTTACTTGGAAGTGTCGGTGAGCCGATTAACCCCGAAGCCTGGATGTGGTATCACAAATTTATCGGCCGCGATAAATGTCCGATCGTGGACACCTGGTGGCAAACCGAAACCGGCGCGATTTTAATCACCCCGCTCGCAGGAATTACGACGCTTCATCCCGGTTCCGCATCACGCCCTTTTCCGGGGATTGAAGCGAAGGTGCTGAATGAAGATGGCGAGGAAGTTAAAGTAGGCGGCGGTTATCTCGCTTTAACAAAACCATGGCCGTCGATGCTGCGCGGAATTTTCAACGATCCGGAACGCTATGTTCAACAATACTGGTCTAAGTGGCTGGTTCCAGAGGGACGGTCCCCTAGGGGACGGTCCTCCGGGGGACAGGCCTTGTCCGGAATATATTTCACGGGAGACGGTTGCAAAATTGACAAAGACGGAAATTATTGGCTCCTGGGCCGAGTTGATGATGTGATGAATGTGTCAGGCCACCGGATTTCCACGATGGAAGTTGAAAGCGCACTGGTTGATCATCCGGCGGTTGCGGAGTCTGCCGTTGTGAGCAAGCCTCATGAGATTAAAGGAGAAGGAATCGCCGCATTTGTGACAGTTCGAGAAGGTTTTTCAGCCAGCAGGGAACTTGTCGCTGAATTAAAAGAGCACGTTGTAAAGAAAATCGGATCGCTTGCGCGCCCCGAAGACATTATTTTCTCCGCAGACCTGCCAAAAACTAGATCCGGCAAAATCATGCGCCGCCTCTTAAAGGATATTGCTGCCGGAAAAGTGCTTGGCGATACGACCACTCTCGCCGACCCCGGCGTTGTTGAGCGTCTGAAGCAATCCTACGCTGAAGACGCGGAAGGTTAATTGACCTCGCTTGTCATTGCGAAACGCCTTGCTCAGTGTTGAAGCAATCCACGTAGATTGCTTTGGTGCAGAAAAACGAGCCTCGCAACGACGTTTTACTTGTAAATGCCTACAATTCTCCAGATAAAAATCATCAAAATAGCTACTATATAGTCCTAATAAATAACTTTTATAATATTTTTATATCCTGTTATTGATAAATAACAGATTATTCGATATAATTTAACCACTCTTTATTTTGAAAGGATTCCTCAACTTTTCAGTGCACACAAAGTCATTCTTTATCAAAGCGATTGCTCTCACGCTTTGTATCACTTTTACTATCACTAACTCCATCGCTTACTCTGATGCGCCGACTATTTCCGGAGCTATTGGAAGCGTTCTCTCGTCTGTATCAAACGCCAAATTACCTGCAGCGGCTCCCAAGCTTGAACGTTATCTCCGGGAAGAAAATTTTCCCTCATTACAACAGCATGCCGAATTGACAAAACCCCGCGCGGAGCTTCGGACAGTCGAAACTGTACCGATGGTTGATCGGCAACTAAGCGCCTGGATCGGCCGGGGGATTGCGGCAGTGCTTTATGTTGTAGTTCTTCCGGTTATTTATACGCTCGCTTTCATTCGCAAGTTAGTCACCAATAACGGCCCCATGTTTTTCTTTCAGGAGCGTGTCGGCTATGAAGGCAAAACAATTGTCATCAAGAAAATCAAAACGATGTCCATCGATTGGGATTATTCCCCGGAAAGCATCACGCCCTTTCAGAATTTTCTGCGTAAAACAGCACTTGATGAATTGCCTCAGCTTTGGTCCATTGCAAAAGGTGAGATGCAATGGTTCGGCCCGCGGCCCCTTTTGAGGAAAGAGATAGGTGAAGACTACATCCAAAAAGTTTTATTCAAAACAAAACCCGGACTATTCAGTTCAAGTGTGCTTAAACGGGGAATCGGATCCGGCCGTCTTATTTCAACCGAAGAAGTAATTACCGATGATTTGAACGATATCGAAAAGAGATCGTTTGTTTACAACACCATCTTATTAATTCGAAGTGTATGGGCCATTTGCTTTGGCGCCAAACAAAGAATCAAACCTGATTTTACATCACCCTCGATTTCATCGAAAACTTTTCAAAAGTCCGAACTGCGGACAATTCAGGCCGGTTCTGCAATTGACCGCCCGGCATCCGCTCAGGATAACGGTGTTTTAGCGATTAACGGTTCGCAATTATTTAGAATATTGAATCATAAATATGATTCACGGAATCTGTTACGCGGCGGGCCCATCCGGCAGCCCGATTTTATTGTTTTTAAAAGAAACCAAGGGCTTATAGAACAGCTCATCCAGGAGAGCGGGGCCGGCGAAATCAACGACAGTTCCTATTTACCAGATTTTGCCAATCCTGCTGATATCAAAGATTTTAAATCGATTGCCAACGAAATCGCGTCCGGAAAATTTCCGCTTCCGCTTGTCTACAAAGGAAACGGAGGGCAGCAGGGAGAAGATACTTTCTTTTTAACCAAGAATGACGCCGGTGATTTGGTAATTACCATGACCTACAACACAAACCCATTGCTGAATTTAAAAGCAGCAAAAGCAGTAAAGCAATATTTTGAGCAGTCAGGAAAAGCCAAAGAAATTGAAGAAAATTCAAAAGGAAAAGATATCATCCAATTTGTCATTGACTCATCCCGCCACGATCTTTCTGATATTCTTTTTCAGGTTTGGGCGCTGGTTTCAACGGCTCACAAATATCAATATGATTCCGGCATGATGGAAAGCATGGTGCCGGCAGTTAAAATGGGCAGCGGAGCTTATGAAACCAGGCACGCATTCAGCGGAAACCTCCGAGATGGTAATTATCAAAAAGCAGAATTCGAAGAGGCGGATTATTATGAAAACTGGGGAACTTTTGCCAGAGTCGGAAGTTCAGGGTTTTTCTCCAATCTAATCGGCCGCAGTATTTTTGCGCGCCGTTTTGAGCAAGATAAAATGTTTGTGTTTTTATACCAGCATTTTCAAATACCTCCTGAAGCTCAAGAGCGTTTCAAAATCTATGTAGACAACCTGCTCGAAAAAGAATTTCAGCACCTCATTAAACGGCTCAAAGCAGCAGGAATCAAGATTGACGCTGACATCCGGGGTCAGTTTGACCTGATGTGGCTTGAACATGTGAAAACAGAAGAGGGTTTTCCGGTTCCCGTTATCATTGAAGCCGGTTTTTTCCCGCGTGATCAGAAAATTTTCGACCAATCCATCGCGGTCGATCGGTCGAAAATCCCGTTTCATTCTGAGCCTTCTGTTAACTCCAAACAATCAATAGTAAGTTGGATGGATCATTCTAAAAAATATCCCATTCCGGTGCTGAGCGATGAATTCAAGCAGAATGTAGAAACCGTTTTGACGCAAAACAGTGAATCATTCGTACGTGATTCGCTTGTCCGTTTAACTGGTGACGAAAAAATCAGGCAGGCGGCGATTGAACAGATCGAGCTTGAATATATGGACAGCGCTGACACTCAATATGTGATTCAAGCGCGGGTTCATTTAAAAACAGATGAACCAGCCGAACCGCTCGTATTTGGCCTTATTGCAGCAAAAACACCGGAGAAAAATTTTAGAACTAACTTTGATTTCAAAAATTTGCTCAAACTTCGGGAAAAGTTTCCAAATGAAGCGCGGCGGTATCTTCAAGAGCCTTTTGTCTTTTATCAGGCCGGAGATGAGCATCATTCAATATTTAGTGTCCGTTGGCTGCCTGATTATGTAGGGCTAAACCGTGCAGGGAGCCCCTATTTGCTTGAAGCCAGGCCGCTTCTTTTTGATCTTAAAGACCAGCAAGTAACCAATGCCGCTAAAGAAGATATTCTGGATAAAGACGGAACGTTAAGTCTTGAAAAAACGCGGGTATTTATTCGTGGTGTCGCAAAAGTTCTCACCGTGTTTTTTGATCCGGTCGCGGCGCAGGGGATCAATCCGGTCGCTTTCTCATCGCACATAGGCGATTTAATGGTTCACCGTGATTTCTCAAAAAATGAAATTAAATTAATCACCGCATCTTGGATGAACCGTCTCTCTGTCAAAGATTTTCTGCTGAATATGTCGAATGAGCATTACGGAGAATTATTTTTTGAAAAGATTTTTATTACGGATCGCGCAGCCGGAATTATTGACGGGTTGGTTGAAAAATATGGCAGAGTGGAAGGTTTGAGAATCGCAAAAGAATGGTCTGATATTGAAACACCGATTCAAAGACCTCTTCAAGATGCGTTAGGGGCCTATGGCTCGCCGAAATTTCGCGCAGGCGATTTGACGAAATATCCGGGCGATGAAGTGTTTAAACAGCTTTTGATTGAGCACAAGGGCAACCTGACAAAGTTATCAAAGACAACCGGATTTAAACTGAGTTCTGTCGGGGCATGGGTTTCGATCCATGGGTTTGCAGAATTTGGCAGATCACTCAGAGAAGCAAGCGGGCAGCAAAAGCCCAGGTCAAAAGAAAAAAGATCAAATCCTGTCAGTCTGCCGGCTCCAAAAAGAGTTGAGCAAATGAAAGAAAGAACGGACAAGGAAGAAGAAAATGCGGAAGCGGATCCTGTCCGCGTGACCGTGACGCGGGAGGTTAAGAAAATCGAAAACGGATCAGAAACCTATTACAACGCGTTTGGAATTGAGATCCACGGAATGGAATTAGAAGCACAGGAAAAGGCTTCGGCAAGTTTTAAAGCCGTTCTGCCGGATAGAACCCCTATTCAAATAAAAGTGTCGATACAAAAAGACGGCCCTCCTCGAAACACTTATTACACAATGGTGCGTTTGTATGGGCACACAAACGCCATTAAACTATATTGGGCTGAAGCTCTTAAGAAAGAAGATCCCGAACGGATTCTGTCCCGAGGCATTGAGTTTCTTTTTCTCACAGCAGTTAAATACGATGCCGTATCCGGCAAGCTATTGCTTAAGCGGGTTAATTCACTTCACCAATTGACCGCAGATGGAAAACACAGCACGGTTTCATCTAGGGCAGGAACGAAAGCTAAGAAAACTTTGTCACCATCAAAACAGAGCGCGAGCACTCCAAATAAGAAAGCTAACTTGCCTGATGGCCCGAAAGACCGCTCTGAACTCAGAAATACAGCCATGGAAGCGGCAGTGTTGGGGCTCGCATTGGGACGGCCTGTCAGTCTGGATGCACTGCCTGATCGTCAACTAATTTTAAATGGAAAAGCATTAAAATCATTCAGCCAAATTTCTGTTGAGGCCAGGGCTCGCTCCGGTATTCGGCAGGAAAAATTGACCGTTGATGTTCCGCAAAACGGAAATAATCTGAATGTGGCAATCGAGGTCAATTCGAATGGAGACGATCCGGAACAGTTTTCAGAATCAATTCCACAATCCGAACAAACCTGGCGCGGCAGCGTTGCGATAGATGGACAATTTCTCGAAGTTCAATGGACATCCGAGGGGCTCCGCATCACACAGCGTTCCTCATCCGCTGTAAGCAAAATAACCGCTCTGCCAAGCAACGGCTCTTCAATTGAACCTGTTTTGGTGGTGCCGTCAAAATCGTCAGATTTAAGGCATGTTCCTTTAAAAGAAATCAGAATAGCAGAAGCCGTTGCTGCCAGTTTTCACCGAATCGGTTATAGCAAAACTTTAAAAACATTCAGACTCAGAGGCAGATACATTGGAAGTAAGGCTTATTTTCATTACATCGGTCTATATAAGAAATGGAATCGAGAATCCAGAACAGATTATTTTGCGCTTTCCTACGACGAAGCGATGGAATATATCATCAATCAAAAGAAAGTCATGGGACGCGGGTTGATCACTTCAAAGAAAACCGCCGTTAACCTGATGTTGGCCGCGCTCGATTATTATATCCCGGGTTTCAAAGATCTTCGGTTGTCAGACTCGGCGAAAGAGCCCAAGCGGGTTCAGAAAATGCTCGCGCTTTACGAGAAAGAAGTCATAGGTTATTTATCCAAGAAACCGTCTAAAAATAATAAGGCAAAAGGCGGGCAGCTTCTTTTCTTTACAGAACTCGGCCGGTTGGGATGGGTGCTTAGAAACAATCTCCCTTATTTAGGCAAAGATAAGATTGCCTCACTCTTGAAAGCTGGAATTCCGGAACTGGCAAAAGCACTTCGTCCTACAGTATTAAGCCGAAAGAAATACTGGACGGAAGAAAAAATTAAGGAGCACGTCTGGCGTGGGTTGGATCCTCTCGGCAAGTACCGGTTTAAGAAATTGCGTCTACAGACCAACAAAGAAAATCCAAATCGTGTACGCGAAATGGCCGAGATTTACCGGCGTGAAGTTATTCCATTTTTCTCAAAGCGTCTCAAAAAATTCGGACAGGTCGCGTTTTTCAAAGACCGGAGCGGAATTTCAAGAGGAAGTATTTACTATTTTTTAAAAATCGCCATTCCTGAATTGGTTGATCAAACCAATCCTGACGCGCTAAAACTCAAAGAGTTAAAAAAGTATGTTCTCCCGCCGCTCTCCAAACGCAAAAGAATGTCTTCTCGCCGCCGTTCCGAGTTGCGTAACATTGAAATATCCCAAGCGAGTATCAATCGAGACGCACGAGAGTCCTCGAGAACGGCGCAAAGCGTCGTCTCGAGGGCTGAGTTGCGCTCTATTCAAGATCATTCAGAAGAACTTCAATTCAAATCACCAAATTTATGGGTTGTGCCGAAAACGGAGTACAGCAAAGAGCCTGTGACGCTGCTTGAGCGTTCATTTAAGACCCAGCAGGAATTACAGGAGTTTTTTGGGGCTGTTGGGTGGGGTTGGGAACCTGAGAAGGGTCAAAGGTCTAGGGTTTTTTTAGCCAATTTATCTGATTTTGAGAATCGCGAACCGGCAGCGTTTGCGATTTACGAACTGGCGCACAACGCGTTTTATCAAAGTATGAATTTAGAGTATTTACAGCAAGGACCTGATCGCGGCATTCGTATCAAAATCGAATTTTTCCCATATGATGATAAGGGCAGAGGCTTTGTGCGGGCAACGGTTTCACAGCCGTCAAGCGATGAGCGCTTTTGGACTCAATTAAAAGCCAATAAACGCGGAGTCGATCAGCGTGGAATTGAGTATTTGGAAGACAGGACCACAAGGAGGGAAAACGATGGCGTGTGGCAGGCAGGCAAGGGATTGCAAACAGTTTCAAAATTTATGCGCCTCATGTCTTCAACCCTTACCTATAAACGAAATTCTCAAGCTCCTCATCCCATTGAAACCATTTTTGAATTTGAATTAAATCGTTCCGAGCTGCGTCAATCTGGATTGATTGGCGCTACTTTGGCATCATCGCGGCCTGCGATGATGTCCGAACTGCGCACAGGATTGTTAAACACAACCGCATCACGAGCCAAACACGATGCCATTACGGAAGCCGGTCTGAAAATTCTGGAAAATGGTTTTCCGCGTTTTACGCTTGATGAAGCCGAATCGTTTAATGCCAGGACTGAAGATTATTTTAATCAAGAAATAAGCGCCCTCATGACGAATCCTGAAACCGGGAAAATAATGGTTTCTCATTTGTGGAAAAATCGAGACGCACACAATCGTTTTTTAAATGTGAATCGCCTGCCGCTTGTGGAGGCGACACTTTATGAACGACTTGACGTCCAGGATGACGGACTTTTGTGGATGCCGAATCACCTGGTTCCGATTGTCGGCGATAATATTTATCATCAAGACGGCACACCTTTTTCCGAAGAAGATCTTTCGCGCGCGAAGCTGCGTAAAGTAATCGGAAAAGACGGCCGGCCGCTCAAAATCAAAACGCTTGCCACAGGCGGCCGGGTTATAGCCATTCCGGGGCCCTGGGTCGTGCCGTATGTTTCTGAGGGTGAAGGGATGCGTATTATTACAACATTAAAGGAGCTGTCTGATCTCTACGGCCAGCCGGTTTCTCATGACGGTGCGGTAAAAGCAATTTATGAACTGGTATTCAGAAATAAAGTTCAGCTGAACTTGGCAAGCGCGCTTGAATTTAAAGGCATCGGAACCGATAAATTAATTTTACGTGATGACAAAACTCATCCAAATTTACTCGCACAACTAAATAAACAATCCGCCTATATTCCCGCTGCCAACATTGTCTGGTTATCCCGCTGGATCACTTCACTGGTCAGAGGCGGCGCGGGGACTCTTTTTGCTGATCAGGCGGATGCGGTGGAAATAGATAAGAAACTTCGGCGGTTTGGCGCTGTGCTTTTGGCTGATACCGTGGTCTCCTATCAGCTTTTTGATGCAGAGTCGCTGCCGGAACTTAAAACAGCTGATTGGTTTTCAACCCAGCAGACACTTTGGTACAGCATTCGCCTCAGTTATAACTCAGCACGCTTAAGCCAGTTCATATTTAAAACTTATTTGGCAACGCCGGAAGATGATGAACCGGAAACCAATTCTATTTTAGCGATGCAATTTTATCGCGATCTTTTTGGAATCAAAGATCCGCAAAAAATAAAAGATAAAGTGATTGAATATTCGCTGAATAACATGGCCAAAAACCTGCGTGCGCTTTGGTTGTCAAAATATTACCGCAGCCCCATGTCTAATGTTGCTGATAACTTCGGCCCGTTTTTAGAATTAATCGATAACGCCAGTGAAAGTCTGCGTCAATTTGATGATCAAAAAGATGCGGGGCGGGATTTATTTTTTGATTCATGGAAACACGGCGCATTGTCATTTGTGTGGACGCTTACGGAAGCATTGTCTGAAAAGGGGAACGGGGATTTAAATCCTTTGGTTGAATTAACGGAACATGAATCTTTTGAAACATTCTTAGATATTTTATTTCAAGGGGCTGATTCTCAGAGAAAGAGAGAAATAGAAAATTCAATGAACAGGCTGTGGGGCCCGAAGAGTTTTCGTGAATCTATGTACCAATTCTATCAATTTGTAAAACAAAACTTGGAAACTCTGAAGAAATCAGAACTGCGGTCAGTTGGAACAGACAGTTCTCTAAAAGAGTTCCATGACTTATTCTCTTCTAGAAATTTTAATCCTAAAACAGCGCTTTACGCAAATGCGGATTATGATGCGCGGAGCATTGTTTCGCTTTTGGCGCTGTTTCCGACGCTTGAAAAAATATTTTTGGTGACACCGTCTTATCAAAAAGATTTAGCGGACACCCCGAATCTTAATTGGCTGTTTGATCCTCTGGAGCAGAAGGTGGCAAACTGGCTCAGCCCCTCCGCTAAATTAAGCCTGCTGAAGACATCCGATATTAAAGCGAGCATTGAACAGGGCAAGCCTTTGGTTGCGCACATTCAATTAGGCGACCGGAAAGCGGATATTGTCATGGTCAGCCAGGATTACGCTCAATTTCATGCGGAAGAACCGGTGGATTTGATTTTCACAGAGTCGATTGAAAATACCGGCAAATTAGAACTGCCCGATCTTGAGAAGATTTCAGGCGACCTCACGGAAGGCGGAATGCTTCTTTTGCTTACTGAAGAAAATAATGTGCCTATTGAAGAAATCGGCAATCGGTTTTCGTTCTTAGGTAATTTTTTCAACGAATCAAATCCATTTTCTCAGGATGTTTTCGGTGTTTTCATCCGGTCCTATTTAAGCGTTTTTCAGCGCTCAGAACTTCGAGCTGGCCAAGCGCCGCCAAGCCGCAAGATGGAATTTCAGCGGGTTGGCTATGTGCCGGACTCTCTCAATTCCTTTGTCGAGTGGCGGCTTCAGCTTGCAATGTCCAAAGATTATTTAGATCTCGATAGCTTGAGGATTCCTCCGCAAAAAATAAGCGTAACAACACCGGAAGGCCAAAAACAAGGTCAGAGACTTTATATAAAAGGTCAATTAAATCCGGAAACCAGGCAATGGCATGTGCAGGTAAGGGCCAGCAAGTTGGGAAATTTTGAAGCCGATTACGAAGTTTTGGGTTTTCAACAGCAGGCTCGAGTGCCGGTAAAAGAGCTGTCTGATGTTTCGCCGTTTGATCAAAAACGGCTGCAGGAAATTCTTTTATTTATCGCCAAAGAAGCCGCCCAAAGCGATGCGCCGATATCGTTTCTTGAGCGTGAAATCAAGTTTGAATACCGGGGCATTGTAGTTAGGGCAGAAAAAATCTCGAAATATCTCACGGTTTCTAATACAGCGGAAAAGAAGTTTGAAACAAAGACAAGATTATTCTTTGATGATATGTCCGATGCGTATGTCCAGAAGATCAAGAGTCACGAAGCCGAAGAACTTCAAAAACCGACTAATCACGCGGTGACACTGGCTTTAAACTCTGACAGGTCTTACACGATTTGGTTTCACACGTCAAACGCACGACGATCGGAGCTTAGAACGGTCGGTCTCAAAGAAGAAAAAGCCGCGGAATCAATTATGAAGGCTCTGGCCGTGAACGGCTATCACGCAAAACCGTTTACATTAATCACGGTCCAGAGACTATGGCGCGATTCTCATTTGAAGCCATTAAAAAGATTTGAAGCGATGACAGCGCTCAAAATAGCAATTGACAGGGGATGGATTGAAAATATGTCCCGCAATCCCGAAAAAGACCGTAATTATAATTTGCGAATGACATCAAAGGGAATCGAAAAGTTTCCGTATGCGCCGGATCAGGCGTTTCTTGATTATTTTCGAAAGGCGATCGGGATCGGCGATTCCGTGGCGGATATTGGCGTTGAAAACGGCCGCCTGGCTATCTTGGCGGCAGATTCCGGAGCAGAAGTGGACGTGATCGAATCTGATAAAAAGATTTTAGAGGAAGCTCAAACCCAATTTTCCAGATTAAGCCCAGAAGTTCAAAACCGCATTACACTGATTACCGGCCATTTATTTGACAATACAACCTTAAAAGAAAAGCGCTACGATGCCATCGTACTTTCGACATCGTTATTTGATCTGAGATATGCGTTTGACGATTTGAAATTGAAGCGCTTGGGCCAGTTCTTTAAATCTGCCATTTCACATTTAAAACCATACGGAAAAATAATATTAATCTATGAAAATCATATCCCCAAGGAAAGCTTTAAAATTTTGAAAAAAACAGCAGGAAACTGGTGGGACATTTCATTCATGCTTGAAGAAAACGGGTTTGGCGTCTATGAATTAATGTTAAAACCGTATGACCAATTTACAAAAACTCATATACAGAAATTAGCAAAACTTATTCAGAAGCTTCATATCTTTCTTCAGGAGGAAAGATGGCGAGGTGCGCAAAGCGCTGAAGATCTTGAGGTGTTGCAGGATATTGACGGATTATTTTACAGGGGAGAGGACCTCAAATCCACAGAAGAGCTTTTGACAACCGTTTATGCTTATGGCGATTTAGTCATGAACCTTATTCATTTATATCCGGCGCTGCAGGTTGAGGCGATTGAACTTCTATCAATTCTTAATCAAATTTATTTCTCCGCTTATCCTGATGAGTTGCATAACCGGTTGGTCAGCCAGGGTAACCCTGAAATTAAAATGTATATTCCGGACAGCAACTTGGTAAACCTGGTTAAACAGGCTTCAGAATTGTTTGAAAATTTGAACCTGCCGAAATATAAGGACGGCTATCAAGTGCCGCCCGATTATCTTTTGGAAGAATGGTCTGAAAATCAGCAAAAGGAGTTTGATAAAGCGGATGTCCGGACGCGCGAACTTATTCGTGAAATGGAGAAAGACGGCGAGGAGGCTCAATTATCGAAAGCTTTGAAAGATTTGAATCAGTTTCTGCACTCAGATCCGGAGATTGCGGTATATGGGCGTTACGGCGCCATGCGGCTCGGGATTTATATTAATGAAATCGAGAATGCACTTAAACAGCTTCGCCGGCTGAATAATAAACCAAGCGAAAGCATCAGCATTTACAACCTCTGGCTTGGAGAAAAATTAGAATTTGAATTTGTTTCAAGAAAAGATGTGGAAATTTTTGTCAGAAAGATGCTTTTATCAAATTCCGGGAAACCTGGCATTTACAGAGGCTTTCATTTTAATCTTGAACTCCGCCGGGGCAACCGGCATGAGCGCGAGTATTCATTAACCATTCAGGACGGCAGCCGGGCTCTTGTCGGCGGCGGGAAGGTTTTCTTTGAGCGCGGCGAGCTTCGATTGTCTGAAGCAATCGGTGAGCTGCCTTACGCACACCCGTTCGCATTTAATCTAAGCGTCAGAGAAGCGGAAGAAAAGTTTTTTAACAAACTCCGTTCAGTAAAAGAAGATGCGCAGGTGTTTATCGTCCATGACGCAGATGGTGACGGCATACCAAGCGCCTTTATCCTTCAGGCCTTTTTTGCTTCATTCATTCCGAAACAGAATATTCATTTGATTGGAGGGCGCGCACCCGAATCGGAGCTGGAAACCAGCATCAATAAAACAGGAAACCGGGAAAATAATTTCGTTATCTTCACAGATCTTCAGGGTGCGCTTTCAAATTACGAAAAACAGGTTTCTGAGGGCGCGCGTAAAAAAGTAGCCGCGGTTCTTTCTATTGATCATCACCCGATGAATGATCCGTCAGCGCCGGATGTTTTGATTCATCCAACGGATAAATGGAACGCTCAGATTAATGAAGAATTCTTTCCCTCAACCGTAACTTCGTTGTTGCTTGTAACTGAGCTGATTGCGCGTGATCCGGATATGGGGGAGGAGCAGGCAAAAGATTTCTTCGAGAAGTATTTATTGCTCGCAGTTTTTGCGCTCCATCATGATGTTTTTCAATTGAGAAGCCGGCCTGCATTTGCGCCGTGGCACAACTTTATGAACCAGGCCAAAAACCGCTTCCATTATCCTCTCGAAAAGTATGAAGAGTTAATCAACTGGCTGTTGCTGCTTGACCGGCTTACCGTTTCAGAAAAACAGGATAGCTACTGGATTGAAAAATGGCTTGAGCCTCTTGCTCAAGAATTGATCAAAGCCGGTAAAGAGGACACCCCCAAAGTTTATGGCCAGGCTTTTGAAAAACTCTTTCACGTGGCAGCGCCGCATTTTAATGATTTGAAGAAGCTGAATGATTTAATCAATCGTGAAATTCAGGAACGCCACATAGAACTGGAACGCGGTGATCCAATCATTTTTTCAGTGATTCCAAAGGAGAAAATTGAGCAATTAGATTTGGTGTCTGATATTACACCAAAGATCAGAATTGTTTTGGCGGGCCGCATATCACTCCGTTTCGGAAAGGCAAAGAACGGTTCCAAGCCTTCCGTTGCCGTTGTATTTGAACAGGATCTTAAAAAATTAACTCACTGGCATGTTCGATTCCGTTCTATCCGTAATCGAAAGCATGTCTCCGACCTTGCTTCGCGCGTTAATCTTGGTTCCGGGCGTAGCGAAAACAAACGAAGCGGACTGCTGATTATCGGAGAAACCATGAACCCGCTTACTTCACGCCCTTATCAAAGCGTGGAAGAAGCCATGTCGGTTATTCGGATTGAAAACGCACGGAATTTATATGCGGTTGATGAGAACCAAAAAATCGGCCGTGCTTTTCTGAATAGTTCTGCTGCGGACCAGGCGGAATGGGGGGAGTTTTTGACAAAATATTTCCGGTCATTCCCGAAAGAGTGGCTGAATCAGCCGGAAGAATTAAAATCACTTTTTCCGGAAGAAACCAAATTATTTGAAGCGTTAAACCGCGGTGAAATTCCGGCCATGACTTACGGAACTTTTTTCAAATTAAGTTCTGTGTATCAGGCTTTCCTGGATCTTATTCCAAACCCGAAGAAAAATCCTTTACCGGAAAATGCAGAACTTATCACATTGCCCGGATTCAATGGAGCCAAAGTGGATGGCTGGATGATGCGCGCGGCTGAATCTAACGGCGCACATCCTGTGTTTGTTTTACTGCCGCCATGGGGAAAAGACGCGAGCTGGCTTGCCGAACAAGCAAAAATTCTGCAGCGCGAATATCCCTCACATCACATTCTTGCTCTTAATTATCACGGGGAGCGTGACGGCAAGCGGATTCTTAATTCCGGCGGAATGATTGAGAGTTTTCACATCGAGTCAGCCGTCCGTGCTTTTCTTGCGCAGGCAGGCCTTAAAATCGATCCGTCGCAAGTTGTCGGAATCGGATATTCGCAAGGGGCTAATATTCTTGCGTCCATTCAAGCAAGAAACCCTCTTTTTTCGGCGTTCGGAGCTGTTGGTTTGCATGCCACTTATGCAGCCGCGCTTTTGAACTATCACACAAATGAGTTTCTTCCGGTTATCCGCAGAATTTTCAGAAAGTATAAGTTCATTAACTGGGAAGATCCGCAAGTCGTTCAATATTCCGAAAATATGCTGCTCCGATCACGCCTTAAAATGAATCAATTGGTCATTAGGGAAAGCGGGATTCAGGTATCAACGGAAGGCGATACGCTTTTAAGGCCTCAGGATTTTATTCAGAAATTGCAAATTCCCGTCTATATGGCGTTTGAAGAAGACTCTGGAATGCTGGGTGACAGCGTCCGGGATTTTTACCGCAACATGGCGCAGCTGTTGACAGCGCAGAAAGGGAAAATCAAATTTCACGCCTATCCCGGCAAGCACAACGAGATTAGTTTCGAAAGTTTGGTTGCTGACTTTAAACCATTTCTTGCAAAAGCCCGTCCCGAATTGAGAAGTCCCGAATTGGATGTGGAAGGCATAGATTTTAGATTCTTGGTCACCAATGTCATCAAAGACCTCAACCGGCCGGAACGACTCAATTTCCGTTTGTCAGACAATGCCATGAAATCAATTTCTCGACGATTTGAACCCAATTATTTCTGGAACCGGTTAAAAGACCGACTAGGCTCTCTTTTTCTTAACGCAATTTACATTGTGCCGGCGTCCTTTATACTCAGTTCTTTTACTGTCCTATTTATCCAATCCAATCGCCTTCCTCCGCTTATCAGCTTTCTTCCCCTTACTTATTTTATTGTTGTGTTTGTAATCGGAACCAAGCGGACCGTCAGAGATGTTCGAAGCCTTTTTGATTCTAGCGCTCACACAAATGGACGATCCAAAAAAGTGTTGATCAATATGGAAAGCGTAAGGCAGGCTCACGGGGAGGTTGCGCATGAGGTAATTCATTTTATGGATATTCTGCGCGTGGTGCCAAACTTGAGGAGCATGATCATAGCAAGTACGGCAGACCATCTCAGTGAGATAGAAATTGTTTCTTCCGCACTTTCTGAAGGTTCTCCGGATTTGATATTGGAATTTATTAAGGAAACATTGTTCGATGAACAATCGATGGCCGATTTTAATCTCGGCCGGAAAGAAATTTTTGATACAAAAGATTCTGCCGAACGGGAAGAATTTCTGTTTAAGGATACGCTTCTTAAACAAGCCAGGCCCTCGTATGTGGGTCCTCACGAGTATGATTATGGTTACCGGGTAGGGACACGATTAGCCGGGATGGCGTATCGATGGTATGAGGAAGCTGTACGCAGAGGTTTGACCAATGAAGAAGCCATCGATGTCGCCTGGTCTTATGTCCGAGAACGGCTTTATGCTGTTGATGATAAATTAACCCCCGAAGAAACTTTAAGAGTCGACCAGTCGCTCAGGAGGGTCATTCATCAAAAATCACGCCCCGGCGTACAATTTGCATCACGGCCCGGTTTTCGTATTCGCCGCGGAACTTCTCAACGTGAACGCGACTCTCGTCGAGAGCCTCGTTCGGAATTGAGAGCAGATTTATCTCAATCGCTCACTTTGGAAAAAGGCAAGCGGATCCCAATATTAGAAGGTTACGAAGCCCGGCTTGAAGATGACGGAAAAGTCAGTTTCTGGCGCACAGAAGATGGTAAAAAAATCGCGGAAACATTTCCAAAAATACAGCCCGTCCCCGTTTGGGATTCAGAGCGAAACACCAGGCTCGGGTTTCTTGCTTTTACTTATCAGGAAATTAAAACCGGCGATTCTTCTGAGAAAAAACTGGTTCAATTTGTAGCTTTTGATGTGGAGCCAATCTTCGGCCCTGTTTCGCCAGCGGATGTTAACACCGCTCAAGAACCACCGCGTTCTGAATTACGTTTGACCGCACTTAGTCGTGCCGCCGGGCAAAAGAATTTAAAAAATGAGAAAAAAAATAAACCCGAATTGGATCTTGACGCGCTGCAGGCGGTTGGCGAAAAGGAATTAAATAATTTATTTGAAATGGTAGACACGATTAAAGAAAAAAATAAAGAGCTCTTAAGGCGGCCTTCAGAGGGTTTCTCTGGCTTCAGGACTTTTCTAAGTCAGGGAAAAAGAATTGAATCGGGAAATGTAGATTTAACCAATGCTGCGCCAACACGTTCCGCGATGATTTTTTCACCGAAGTTTAACGATAACCTGGGCCATTCTTTCCGCGATATTTTAGCCGTGCTGAACAGTCGTGAGGAAATCGTGATTTATTACGACAGCCCTGTCATGCGTGATGCGATTTTACGTTTGATTGACGATGTGCCGGGTTCTGAACGGGTTCAATTTGTTTCAAATGATAATCAAGCAGGAGAGTTAATGAGAGATCTCAACGTTGCGCGCGTTCACTTGGTTGATTTCGGTGAAGAAAAAGGCTCAACCTTTATCCAAACGCTTGCCTGGACGCTCAAAAACACTTACAGCATTCCGGAAATTATCGAGAATCATGTCGGAAGCATAGATGAATTCATGAATCTTTTAGGGATTACGATAACCCGCATTGCCGCCGAATGGCAATCCACGCTTCTTAGCGCCAAAGCTGCATAACAGTCATTGTGAAACGTGTTATGCGGCGTTGAAACAAGTCCATTCTTAGATTGCTTCGCTTCGCTCGCAATGACATAATATCGGCCATGAAATCCGACAAATTATTCCAACAATCCAGAAAGCACTTTCCTGGCGGCGTCAATTCGCCGGTGCGGGCATTCCGTGCTGTGGGCGGCTCCCCTCGTTTTATTGCAAAAGCCAAAGGGCAATATTTATGGGACACGGACGGTAAAAAGTATCTCGATTTCTGCCAGTCGTGGGGCCCGATGATTTTGGGCCATGCACACCCGAAGGTCACAAAAGCGATTACTGATCAAGCCCAAAAGGGAACAAGCTACGGTGCTCCAACCGAAAATGAATCGCGGCTGGCTGCGTTAATCAAAGAAGCATTTCCATCCATTCAGAAAATGCGCTTCACGTCATCCGGAACAGAAGCCGCGATGTCGGCAATTCGCGTGGCGCGCGGATTCACAAAACGCAAAAAGATTCTCAAATGTGACGGCTGTTATCATGGCCACAGCGATTCGCTTTTGGTGAAAGCGGGCTCTGGTGGTGCGACTTTTGGTGTTCCGGATTCCGCGGGCGTTCCGGAAGACCTCGCCAAGCTCACCATCACAATTCCTTACAATAATATAGAAGCGCTGGAGCGTGTGTTTAAGAAAGAGGGTAAAAACATCGCTGTGTTTGCCCTGGAGCCCATTCCGGCCAATATGGGCGTTGTATTGCCAAATCCTGGTTATTTGGAGCGTGCGAGGGCCATCACAAAGCAATATGGCACACTCCTGATGTTTGATGAGGTAATCACCGGTTTTCGCATTGCCTTCGGCGGTGCTCAAGAGCATTTCGGCATCAAACCTGATTTAACCTGTCTTGGAAAAATCGTAGGCGGCGGGCTTCCAATCGGTGTGTTTGGCGGCAGAAATGACGTCATGAGCAAAATTTCACCCGAAGGGCCCGTGTATCAGGCGGGCACTTTGTCGGGAAATCCGCTCGCGACTGCAGCCGGTATCGCGACGCTTACGGAATTAAAGCAAAAAGATTTTTATAAGAAGCTGAATACAAAAGCGCTTGAATTTTTTGCCATGTTGGATGATTTATTTGAGCAGGGAAATTATCCGGTGACGTTAAACCGGATCGGCTCGATGTTCACCATTTTCTGCACACCCAATCGCGTGACGGATTACCAATCGGCAAAAACAGCTTCGCCGGAATGCTACGCCCAATTTTTCAGGAGTTTGTTAACAAAGGGAATTTACTTTGCGCCATCCCAATTTGAAGCGAACTTTATTTCGCAGGCAATGACGCTGAATGATTTGAAAACAGCGCTCAGTGTCTTTAGAAATCTTTAATTCAAATAACCCAAGGGAGGCTTGGGAGATTTACCATCGACGATTTTGAAATTATTCTGCAAGTATTGTCCGGAAAAACGGCGGCTTATGAAGAAATCGTCCGCCGTTACGAGACCCGAGTCCGGCATTATTGTTTGAGCGTGCTGGCGAATCAGTCATCCGCGGACGATGCCGCGCAGGAAATTTTTATCAAGGCCTATCAGTCACTTTCAAAATTCAAAGGCAATTCATCATTCGCGACCTGGATTTACAGAATTACCGCCAATCACTGCACGGATATTTTGAGAAAAACTTCGCGCCAAAAAACAGAATCCTGGGAGAAGATTTTAGAAAGCGAAGGCGAAAAGATAGAAGCTCTGTTTTCAGATTCGTCCAGGGTCAGCAATCTGGAGCATGCAGAGCTTTTAGACAAACTTCTTTCCCGCTTGGATGATAAATCAAAGGAAATCCTGATTTTACGCGAAATGCACAGCCTAAGCTATCAGGAGCTTGCCGAAACCCTCACTTGCTCTGTTGACGCTGTCAAATCCAGATTAAAACGCGCCCGCCAAGAAATGAAAGCGATTTGTGACACTTTTTCCGCTTTCAAAACGTCTAAATAAGCACAGAGGAAAACCCTATGAACCATGCGCAAATCAAAGATAAATTAGCTTTCTTTTACGACCCTGAAATGCCCATAGCCGAACGTTCCGAGATTGAATTTCATCTCAAGTCCTGCCTTGAATGCCAAGCTTCTATTAAACAATTTGATTCAGCCCGTTCTGTTTTTCGCGGCGCAAAACCGTCTTTGAATCCGGAATGGTTTATCGGAAGTGTTATGCGCCAAATCCGCGCGCTTGAAGCAGAAAACGCGGCGCAAAAACCGTCCATACTTCCGGATTGGCTCGCGCCGCTTTTAGGTTATGGATTTGCTTTGTTCTTAATGTTTTTTGTCATCACACACAAAGATACGGCCGTGAGCGCCGAATCCGTTTTACTTTTAGATGTGCCGCAGTCTTCAAGCTGGGCGTTTCTCGAAAGCAATCCAGGCATCAATGAATTATTTGAAATTCCGCAGGAGGATTTATGACAAAGTTTCAGCCGAAAAATTGGAATCAAATCGCAGCGCTTCTTTTGTTGAGTTTTGCTTTGGGTGCTGTTGCCGGCCAATGGTATACGAAGGAAAATTTCAGGAAGCATTGGAAGAAAGGCGATATCCGTCAGAATGTTTTGGATCGCTTTAGCCAAAAGCTTGGTTTGAATGAAGAACAAAAGAGAAAAGCTGCCGCTATTTTTGACGCCAAACAGCCCAAAATGGCTGCTCTGCATGCCGAAGTGAAGCCAAAGTTTGACGTGCTGCGCAAGGAAGCTCAGGCGGAAATTCGCGCGATTTTAAATCCTGAGCAGCAGAAAAAATTTGACGAGATGACGGCTCAAAAAGAAAAACGCCGTGAGGAGCGCGCGAAGTATTTTAATTTATAGATATGAACATTTTGAAATCGGTTAAAATGCCGTTTCTTCTTGCGGCAATTATTATTTTAAGCGGATGCATCAACATCCGGCTTCCGAAAATAGCTATTTTCCAGGGCGAAGGGCGGGAAAAAATGGCCTGGTTGGCGATTGTCCGTCAGACTTTACGCGATAATCCCGATCTCGAACGCGCGCGCCTTAATGTAAAGTCAAAATCATTAAGCCGCGACAGGGCTTTCGGTGATTATTTGCCCTCGGTCGATGCTTCCATGTCCAGGTCTCACGCCAAACCGGCAGCGGCTTCAGACAAAGCGCAGGAAAGCCAAAGTTATGGAATCGATGTTTCACACGAATTGTTTACTGGATTCAGGACGACCGCGGAATTTTTGAAGGCAAAACGCGAACTGGAATCAGCCCGGTTTGATTATCAAGTCACAAGCGCAACCGTTCGTTTTCAATTGCGCACTTCCTTTATTGAAGTCATCAGGCAAAAACGGCTTTTGGATGTGAACCGGAAAATTGCAGAGCGAAAGCATAGAAATTCGGAAATGATTGAACTGCGCTACGATGCCGGCCGCGAGCATCAAGGGTCTCTTTTTCGGGCACAAGCCATTGCGGGCCAGGCTGATTTTGAAATGCGCCAGACCGAACGGCGGATCGAAAGTAAATCTCTTTTACTGGGACGCCATGCCGGCGCAAATTTCATGACCTCATTCCCGGTAGAAGGCGAACTGGAACCGATGATTAATGACATCGCCGATGAAAAACCTGATTTCGCCCGGCTTGCCGAGAAAGTACCGCAGGTTCAAAACCTGGTCAAGCTCGCCGAATCGGCCAAAGCAGCGGTTATTTCGGCCGAATCCGCCGTGCTGCCGCAAGTCAGCGGCACTTACAGTTATGGATATTCCGGCGCGCGGTTTGGAGATTTGCGCGACAGTTCATCAGTCGGCGTGACCGCGTCTGTCCCGCTTTTTAACGGCGGTAAAAATATTGAAACGATTCAAAAGGCGCAAGTCGATTATTGGGCCGCGCTCCAGCGGGCCGAAAGCGCGCGAAATCAGGCGGTTTCTGATCTGTCGGACGCCTGGTCTTCTATGAAAGACGCGAAAGAATCGGTGCTGGTGCGGCTAAAATTTTTAGAGGCTTCCCGCAAGCGGGCCGAAATTGTACGCGCACAATATGAAGCCGGTCTTCTGAATTTTCAGGATTTTGATATTGCCGAGCAGGAATTATCCGATTCCGAGCGTTCTTATATTCAAAGCCTGAGCGACGCGCTTGCGCAGGAAGCCAATTGGCATTTAATTCAAGGAAATACATTGGAGGATCTGGTTTATGTTCAAAAATAAAACAAAACTTTTGTGGGCAGCGGCGCTCGTGGTCGCGGTTCTTTTCGTGATGCCCAAAATATTTTCATCGTCGGCATCCAAAAATAAGCTCGAAGCTGTGCGTTCCGTAAAAGTGAAACGCGACGACATCCGGGTTGAAATTACGGCAACCGGTGAAGTAAAACCTCAAAACCGGGTTGAAATCAAACCGCCGATTGGCGGACGGCTTGAAGAAGTTTTGGTCGAGGAAGGCGGCGAGGTGAAGAAAGGCCAGATCCTTGCGTGGATGAGTTCTACGGACAGGGCGGCATTATTGGATGCTGCGCGAGCCAAAGGACCGGAAACCCTGAAGGAGTGGGAAGAAGCGTATAAACCGGCGCCTTTGATTGCACCGCTAGACGGCACCATCATTGTTCAAACTATCCGGCCGGGCCAGACGATCAGCGTTTCGGATCCTGTTGTGGTGATTTCAGACCGTTTGATTGCGAAGGCGCTAGTTGATGAAACCGATTTGGCGCAGATTCAGGTGGGCCAAAAAACCAAAATAGAATTAGATGCGTATCCCGGCCGAGAAATTCTGGGAACAGTGGATCACATCAATTATGAAAGCACGCTGATTAATAATGTGAATGTCTATTCGGTTGATGTGGTACCGGATGAAATACCAAAATTATTCCGGAGCGGTATGACTGCGACGGTCACATTCATTATCGCCGAAAAGAAAGACGTCCTCGTTGTTCCTGCCGATGCGGTGACGAGTTGGCCTAAGAAGATGGCGAACCCTAAGAAAGCCGAGTTCGCTATTTATAAGAAATCATTCGGCGGAAAATTAACGCCGGTTCCGGTCGAAATCGGGGAATCCGACACTCAAAATGTTGAAGTTGTATCCGGCCTCAAGGAAAAAGAAGTGATTCAGATTGTGCAGCGCGGAAAGCGCGGCCCCGGAGGCGATAATCCTTTCGGAAGAAGCAGGCAGAATCAAAATAGAAACCGTTCACAATCATGATCGAAATTCGAGATGTCTATAAAACCTATCACATGGGCGATGAGACGGTTAACGCGCTCCAGGGCGTGTCTCTGCAAATCGGCGCCGGCGAATTCGTTGCCATTATGGGGCCGTCCGGATCCGGAAAGTCTACGCTCATGCATCTTCTGGGTTTTCTGGATAAGCCCGATCAGGGGACTCTCCGATTTCTCGGGAAAGATGTTTCTGACCTGGAAGAAGCGGACTACGCTTATCTTCGCAACCGGGTAATCGGTTTTATTTTTCAGCAGTTTAATCTGCTTGCACGAAAATCGGCGCTTGAAAATGTGGCGCTCCCATTAATGTATGCCGGAGACGCGGCTTCCAACGGCGCTTTGAGCCGTCCCGAAAAGTTATTGGCGGAAGTAGGGCTTCAGGACAGGATTCGTCACCGGCCCAATGAAATGTCGGGAGGCCAGCAGCAGCGCGTTGCGATTGCGCGCTCGCTTGTCAATCAGCCGAGAGTGATTTTGGCCGATGAGCCCACCGGCAGTCTGGATTCAAAGTCCGGCGAAGAAGTCCTGCAAATTTTCAAAAAACTTCACGCGCAGGGCATGACGGTTATTTTGGTGACGCACGATATCAATGTCGCCAAGCACGCCGACCGGATTCTTAAAATGCAGGACGGAAAATTAGTCAGCGACGAAAGTAAAAAAGCCCGCATGCCTTCCGATGAGACAGCTGCCCATGATATTCCGGTCAGTATGGAGAGAGGGCGTTTTACCATTAAGGAATTTAAGGATTATGTCCGTCAGGCTGTGAATATGATCCTTTCCAATAAAGCCCGCTCGTTTTTATCCATGCTCGGTGTTTTAATCGGTGTCGCATGCGTGATCGCGATTTTGGCGATGGGCCGCGGCGCGCGCGAATCCATCACGGAACAGCTTGCGCGCCTTGGTTCCAACGTTCTTTCTGTCCGTCCCGGCTCATCAAAAGTACGCGGGGTTGCCTTAGAGCCTGGTGCCGCCACACGGCTGATGATTGTGGACGCGAAAGCCATCAAGGAATCGGTTTCTTCAGTGGCGAGAGTGGCGCCGCAAGTGTCGGGGCGCGGCCAGCTGGCTTTTGAGAATAAAAACTGGAATACGCGAGTCGTGGGCACTACGCCTGATTACGCGCCCATGCTGAATCAGGAACCGGTGGCCGGGCGTTTTTTTACGGATTCCGAAAATGAATCAAGAAAGCGGAACGTTGTGATCGGACAAACGATCGCCCGTGAACTGTTTTCCGGAGAAAATCCAGTTGGGAAAATCATTAAAATTAACCGCATTAATTTTCAAGTCATCGGAATTTTACCGGAACTCGGATCTGACAGCTGGCGAGACCGGGACGACTTGGTCGTGATTCCGCTCATGACCGCGATGAGGCGCCTTTTGGGACGGGATTATCTGGATCAGATCGATGTTGAAATTGCCAGTGCGGATGAAATGGAAGGTGCGGAGGCGGAAATCCGGGACTTGATTATCCGCCGTCATCGATTGACCGGGCCCCGAGTGGAAAGTTTCGACATCCGGAATTTTGCACAAGTCCAGGAAGCGCTTTCAAGCGCCACCAAAACATTTTCAGTGCTGCTCAGTGTTGTTGCTGCGATTTCGCTTTTAGTCGGCGGCATTGGCATTATGAATATCATGCTGGTGTCGGTGACGGAACGCACGCGTGAAATCGGTTTACGGAAAGCGATCGGCGCAGCGCCTCGCGACATTTTGGCGCAATTTTTGACGGAAGCGGTTGTGATTACTTTTATCGGCGGTACAGCCGGCGCCATGTTTGGAATCGGCATTTCTTATTTATTGACGGTGCTTGCAGGATGGAAAACCGTGATTACCCTGGGCTCAATTCTTCTTTCCTTCATATTCTCGGTTGCGATCGGTATTATTTTCGGGCTTTGGCCGGCTCGCAAGGCTTCGCTCCTGAACCCGATTGACGCTTTGCGCTACGAATAGAAGATGCCCGGTTTGTGCAAAACCTTACGATTTTAGCTATTTTTGCCGATAATTACTGCCATGGATTCAGAAACACTCGTCAAGATATTGGCCGTATTCGGTATGAGCGGGTTGTGTACGCTGGTGGTGTATTGTGCTACAGCGCTACCGGGCCTTGCCTCTGAGGAGAACACTAATAAGATGCGGACCTACCTGATTGTTTCGGTGATGATCGCGTTTGTTGTTTTCAGCTTCCTCGGTATTTTCTTCCTGATTAAGTACAAGCCCGAATAAACGGTATAATTTGTACGGCAAGGGCATATTGCAATACACCTCTACAATCGCTATAATCTTCCTCCTCTATGAAAATTGAAAAGTCCGATAAACATATCCGCACCAGCATGGGTTTTCGAGATGAAGTGCTTCCAGTCCTGAACGAAGCCTACGCAAGTCCTTTAATTGAAAAGATTAAGGAGAATAATTACCAACTGAAAGCAGGCGATATCACGATTTGCCTAGCAGTTGAGTTTGGTTTTTGCTATGGCGTTGATCGTGCTGTTATTTTGGCGTATGAAACGCGCAAAAAATTTCCTGAGAAGCGTATCTTCCTTACATCCGAGATCATTCATAATCCACAGGTAAACGCAAAATTAAAAGAGAAGGGAATCTATTTTTTGTCTGATTCCGAATGGAAAACGAAAGGTTACGACGCGATTGAATCTGACGATGTGGTGATTATCCCTGCATTTGGAACTACAACAGAAGATTTATTGAAGCTTCAGAATAAAGGCGCAACGCTGGTCGATACCACGTGCGGTTCGGTGATGAATGTGTGGAAGCGTGTGGACAGTTACGGCCGTGATGGTTTTACGTCTGTAATTCACGGTAAATACGATCACGAGGAAACGCGCGCTACCAGTTCGCGTGCGAAAGAATTTCCGGATGGGCATTTTTTGATTGTGCGCGACCTCGATCAGGCAAAAATTGTCTGTGATTTTATTCGCGGGAAGGTTTCAAAAGCCGAATTTTTAACTAATTTCAGGAAGGAGGCGATGTCGGAAGGCTTTAACCCCGAGAAAAATCTTTTAAAAGTCGGCTGCGCGAACCAAACCACCATGCTTTCTTCCGAATCTATTGAAATTGCGGATATGATTCAAGAGGCAATGAGGGAACGCTACGGAGAAACTGTATTTCAGAAACATTTTCGTCATTTTGATACTATTTGCAGCGCTACACAGGACCGGCAGGACGCAATTATCAAGTTGGTCAGGCAGGGAATTGATATTGCGCTTGTAATCGGCGGGTACAATTCATCGAATACAGGCCACTTGGTTGAGATTGCTTCTGAGTTTTGTCCAGCCTTTCATATTAATGATGCTTCTGAAATTTTATCTAAAGGTGAAATCCGCCATCAGCCTGCGTTTAAGAAAGAAACCATCATCACAAAAACTTGGCTTCCTGCTAAAACGCTTAAAATTGGAGTAACGGCAGGCGCATCCACTCCAAACCGTGTTATAGAAGATGTTATACGCCGGATTCTAGAAGTTACCGGTAATATTTCCCCGGAATTACAAACCTCTCGATAAGTAAAAAATAAGTAAAAAATAAATTGACACTGCATAAAGTATTGAATATTATCTCAGGCACTGGGGGAGGTTCAGGACTCATTCTCATTAAAGGGAGCCCTTCAATTATTTATTGGAAATGAGTCCAGTCCTAGTGCTTTTCTTGGATGAAAATTTTCGTTTCTCGTTTCAAGCTAGCGCTGGACAGCCAAAATCGTTTCCAACTTTATAGCTTTATTATAAATTAAGCCTGTATCATTTTTTAAATTCAAATAAAAAAAATAAAACATTCATCTCAAACGGAGAGAAACCAAATGAGACAAAAAAGTTCGGTTCTATTTTCTGCGTTAGTGCTGAGTCTTATATTTGCAGCACCTGCTGTATTGCGTGCAGAAGGTTCTTATATTGATGAATTGGCCCGCCAGGTTCAGCAGGATATGGCGTCTGGCGAATTTAAAGAGAAAGTAAAGCCGGTTGATACAACGACTTCAACTCCTCCCGCTACACCGAATACTCAAACACCGCCTGCCCCTGTTCGGAGCAAAGAAGATCGCGAACTCGATCAACTTCATCTTGCCCGCTTTTTTGGGACCCTTCTTGGCCCGGATGAGTTTGCGGCTGATGAATTTTGGGAAGGCCCAGATCTGGAAGAAACAGGCAGTTATTCATTTGGTGATTCTGTTCGCAATGTGACCATGCTTGACCTTTTTGGCAGCGGTTCCGGCCGCGTGCTTGGCAGTGATACTGATTACAATAAACCGTGGAGTATTAATGACGGCCTTCTCCGCGATGCGATTAATAGCAGTGATTTTGCTACCCTCAGTCAGCGTCTTCTCGAGTTGGGGTATCGTACTGGTGAATTCAGGATTGAAGCTCAATAGTCATCATGCGCCAATCGCAACTTATAAAATCAAAGGAACATGCCAACATGGATAAAAAAATCACAAAGTTAATCGTTCTTAATTTGGTTATGGCGCTCGTGTTTTGCGCTGTGCCGTTTTCACCTGTCGCTCATGCCTCGGATGGAATCGGCAGTTCTGCCGCCGGTTTTGCTGACGGAGTTTTGGATGGAATCGAAAACCTGGTCAAACAAAGCGGGCTTGTGGATTGGAAATATAAAATCAAGGAGAAATACAAACTCCTGATCAAGCCGTTTTTAAAGACCAATTATGAATATTCCACCAATGTGTTTAAAGCCAGCAATGTTAATTCAGCCGGTGATAATATTTGGACCGTAACGCCCGGCGTTCAGTTTCAGTACAAAGGCGATCAGGCAACTATCGGCGGCGCTTACGAAGCTCCGTTCCGCTGGCTGGCAAATTATTCTGAGCAGAACACTCAGAACCAGCGCTTGATGCTTTACGCTAATTTTGAGCCTTCCGATGATTTTTACATTAATATCGGCGAGCGGCTCGCGGTAGAAGAATCTATTTCAGGTTCATCCACTTCCAAGCCTGTTGCCTATCTCGACAACACAGTCAACGTTGCTTTGGGGTATAAGGCGGATGAAAATTACACTTATGAATTAGGCTACGAACTGTTTGACCGTAATTTCCGTTCAAATTCAGCCGCTATTTACAGCTACTCAGTTAACAAATTCTCACCCCGCGTTTATCGTGCCGTTGAAAAAGGCAAGGTTTATACCGGTGTTGATGTGGGTGTTGTGAATTACAATAAGAATGATAGCCGCGATACTGTTTACACCGAAATTCCGGTGGGCTACCAAGGCGAAATTCCTTTCTGGGGTTTAATCATGGATGCCAAGGTTGGTTATCATAATCGAGACCTTCAGGACCATTTAGGCCGCAACGATTGGAGAAATATTGTGACCAATCTTGCGTTTCAGAAGCGTTTCAATGGCCAGAAAACAGTTGCGTCATTTGGTTTCACCCGTCAGCCGGTGGAATCCAGCTTCTCAACGGCCACGACTTATGATGAAAAGTCTTTCTTTACTTCGGTGAAGCATTTGATTACGCCGAAACTAAGAGGCCGTGCTTCGATGCGTTTTGCCAATGAGGATTATTATGATGGAACAGCAGCCGGAACTCGGCTTGCGGTTGTCGGTACTACCGTTATTCTTGTGGTGCCGGGTGGAATTGTGAAAAGAGACGATGATGTGTTTAATTACAATCTCGGATTTGATTACAATGTCCGCAAATGGCTAATCCTGCATGGTGATTATCAGTATACACGCCGGAATTCAAACATTTCAGCGCTTGATTATACAGATCATACACTTGGTCTGAGCAGCACCATTCCGTTATAAGCATTATTAGCAGTCAACAATAACCCGGAGAGCATTCCTCTCCGGGTTTTTTGTTTACACACCCCCAACGAGCCAATTTGTTTTTCGGAACGCCTTCTCAGCCTGCTCCCAAGATAGATAATCTATCGATCCTAATCAAATATTGACCTGTAAGTTGAAGTGGCATATAATCTTACGCTTGTCCCGCAAGCAGTTTTCCTTACAGATACGCAATAATCTTTAGGAAAAAGGAAAAGGGAATAGTGTCAATGAACAAAGCCATACATCAGAAGGCGCCAAAAGCGCAAGGGTTGTACGATCCACGGCATGAACATGATGCCTGCGGTGTTGGTTTTGTTGCCCATCTGAAAGGCAAAAAATCACATGAAATTGTCCAACAAGCACTCACCATTCTCAATAACCTCAATCATCGCGGCGCTTGCGGAGCCGAAGCCAATACGGGTGACGGCGCGGGCATTCTGATTCAGCTTCCCCATAAATTTCTACAGGCAGAATGTAAAAAGCTTGGCATTATACTTCCGGATGAAAAACAGTATGGCGTCGGCATGATTTATCTGCCAAAAAATCCTGCACAAAGAAGCGAATGTGAAAAGATTTTTGAAAATATTATTAAGGAAGAGGGTCAGGCGTTCCTCGGATGGCGTGCGGTTCCTACGGTTAATAAATCACTCGGGCCGACAGCGGTTGCTTCAGAGCCGTACCTTGGCCAGGTTTTTATCGGCCGGAATTCTAACATCAAAGACGATTTGGCATTTGAGAGAAAGTTGTATGTGATTCGTAAGCGTGTTGAGAACGCCATCCGTTATTCCGGTAAGGTAAAAGGCGGCGAATTTTTCTACGTCTCGAGCATTTCTTACAAAACCATTATTTACAAAGGCATGCTGATGTGTGAGCAGGTCAGTGCTTTTCATCCCGAGCTCAGCAATCCGGCTGTTGAATCCGCTTTAGCGCTTGTTCATTCCCGTTTTAGCACCAACACTTTTCCAAGCTGGGATCGCGCACATCCGTATCGTTACATTGCACATAACGGTGAAATCAACACGCTGCGCGGCAATGTGAATTGGATGCACGCACGGCAGGCCATGTGCGAATCTGAACTTTTCGGCGCCGACATGAAAAAAATTATGCCTGTGATCGCGCAAGATGGCAGTGATTCAGGAATGTTTGACAATTGCTTGGAATTTCTCGTTTTGGGCGGTTATTCGCTTCCGCACGCTGTGATGATGATGATTCCGGAGCCATGGTCCAATCACGAAAGCATGAGTGATGAGAAAAAAGCGTTCTACGAATTTCACGCGTCTTTAATGGAGCCGTGGGATGGCCCGGCATCAATCGCGTTTACGGATGGTGTGCAAATGGGCGCTGTACTTGACAGAAACGGCCTTCGCCCGTCTCGCTACTATGTTACAAAAGATGATTTGGTGATTATGGCGTCAGAAGTCGGTGTATTGGAAGTTCCGCCGGAGAAAGTATTGTTGAAAGGCCGTTTGCAGCCGGGCAGGATGTTTTTAATTGATACGAAGGAAGGCCGGATTGTGGCGGATGACGAACTCAAGCAAAAAATCGTAACGGCGAATCCATATCGCAAATGGCTTAAAGAAAATCTGGTTTCTTTGGAAAGCCTTCCCGAAGCGCCGCACGTGCACGAGCCGGACCACAAGACAGTTACTTTGCGTCAGCAGGCATTTGGTTATACTTTTGAGGATTTACGAATTTTAATGGCACCGATGGGAAAAGACGGTGTTGAACCGGTCGGATCAATGGGAACAGACACGCCGCTCGCGGTTCTCTCCAACAAACCGCAGCTTCTCTATAATTATTTCAAACAACTTTTCGCGCAAGTCACCAATCCGCCGATTGATTGTATCCGTGAAGAAATCGTAACATCGACCGAAACTACAGTCGGCCCTGAGCGTAATCTGCTTAAGCCTGAGCCTAAGAGCGCACGGCAAATCAAATTAAAAAGCCCGATTCTCACAAACGAAGAATTTGAAAAATTGCGGCACATTCATCATCCTGATTTTAAATCTGTCGTGCTCCCGATTTTGTATGACGCAAAAGGTGGCGGTAAAGCATTGGAAGAAGCGCTGAAGAAAATGTATCAGCTTGCAAGCCGAGCGATTAAAAATCACGCGAATTTAATCATCTTGTCTGATCGCGGCATTAATCAAGAACATGCGGCCATTCCGGCGCTCTTAGCAGTTTCGGGGCTTCATCATCACTTAATTCGGGAAGGCACACGCACCAAAGTCGGCCTGATTTTGGAATCCGGTGAGCCGCGCGAAACACATCATTTTGCACTTTTGATCGGCTACGGCGCCGGCGCCATCAATCCTTATCTCGCATTTGAAACTTTGGATGACATGATTCATCAGGGGATTTTAAAGAACATTGATCACAAGACAGCTGTGAAGAATTACGCAAAAGCTGTCGCGAAGGGCGTTGTGAAAACCATGTCAAAGATGGGCATTTCAACGATCCAAAGTTATCGCGGCGCTCAAATTTTTGAAGCGGTTGGGCTCAATCAAAAATTGATTGATAAATATTTCACCTGGACGGCGTCACGCATTGAAGGAGCCGGGATTGAAGAGGTTGCAACCGAGGTTTTGAAGCGCCACAACCATGCGTTTCCTGATCGTCAGACAAACGGCCAAACGCTGGACGCGGGCGGGCAATATCAGTGGCGAAAAGAAGGGGAGTATCATTTATTCAATCCCGAAACGGTTCACAAGTTACAAGTTGCCTGCCGTACGAATAATTTCAAAGTATTTCAGGAATATTCAAAAGCTGTGAATGAGCAATCGGAACATTACTGCACGCTGCGCGGGCTTCTGGAATTAAAACCCGCCGCGAAACCAGTTCCAATTGAAGAAGTAGAGCCCGTGGAAGCAATTGTGAAGCGTTTCAAAACAGGCGCCATGTCGTATGGTTCTATTTCGAAAGAGGCGCACGAATCACTTGCGGTTGCGATGAACCGGATCGGCGGTAAGAGCAATACCGGCGAAGGCGGCGAAGATCCCGCGCGCTATATTCCGGAACCGAACGGTGATTCCAAAAATAGCGCAATCAAACAGGTGGCTTCAGGCCGTTTCGGCGTCACGAGCAAATATCTTGTGATGGCAAAAGAATTGCAGATCAAAATGGCGCAAGGCGCGAAGCCCGGTGAGGGCGGGCAGCTTCCGGGCGGAAAAGTGTATCCATGGATTGCAAAAGTTCGTTTATCAACACCCGGTGTTGGCCTCATTTCGCCGCCGCCGCACCATGACATTTACTCAATCGAAGATTTAGCAGAGCTTATTCATGATTTAAAAAATTCAAATCATCACGCAAGAATCAGCGTGAAACTCGTTTCCGAAATCGGTGTCGGTACAATCGCGGCCGGTGTCGCGAAAGCGCACGCAGATGTTGTATTAATTAGCGGTTACGATGGCGGAACCGGCGCATCACCTTTGTCGAGCATCAAACATGCAGGCGCTCCTTGGGAATTGGGCCTCGCTGAAACGCATCAAACACTCGTTCTTAATAATTTACGCAGCCGAATCGCGGTTGAAACAGATGGACAGCTCAAAACCGGCCGTGACGTTGTGGTTGCCGCTCTTTTGGGTGCCGAGGAATTTGGATTTGCCACATCGCCGCTTGTTGCGCTAGGCTGCATCATGATGCGTGTGTGTCATTTAAATACTTGCCCGGTCGGTGTGGCGACACAGGATCCGGAGCTTCGTAAAAAATTTACCGGCGATCCCGCTCATGTTGTGAATTTTATGCGGTTTATCGCTGAAGAAGCGCGGCAGCTGATGGCTCAACTTGGCTATAGAACTATTAACGAGATGATCGGCCGTACAGACAGCTTGAATCCTTCGAAAGCAATTAATCACTGGAAAGCCGCAGGCATCGATCTTTCAAAAATTCTTTATCAGCCGGACGTTCCTAAGGGTGTCGGCCGTTACTGCCAAATTTCTCAGGATCACGGGCTTGATCAATCACTTGATAACACCACACTCTTAAAACTTTGTGAGCCGGCTTTGAAAGATAAAAAACCTGTGAAGGCCACGCTCAAGATCAAAAATACGAATCGTGTGGTCGGAACCATTCTTGGCAGTGAGCTCACGCGCCGTCACGGTGCGGAAGGTTTGCCGGACGGAACCATTCATCTGCATTTTCAGGGTTCCGCGGGTCAAAGTCTTGGCGCATTTGTTCCAAAAGGCATCACGCTTGAGTTGGAAGGTGACGCAAATGATTATGTTGGAAAAGGCCTCTCCGGCGGCAGAATCATTATTTATCCGCCTAAAGTTTCTACATTTAAGCCTGAAGACAATATTATTATCGGAAACGTTGCGTTCTACGGTGCGACTTCCGGCGAAGCGTATATCCGCGGCATGGCGGGCGAACGTTTCTGTGTCAGAAACAGCGGTGTGAATACGGTTGTTGAATCAGTCGGCGATCACGGCTGTGAATATATGACCGGCGGACGCGTGGTGGTGCTTGGCTCAACCGGTAGAAATTTTGCGGCCGGCATGTCGGGTGGGATCGCGTATATTTTGGATGTAAAAGGCGATTTTGCGGCGAAGTGCAACAAACAAATGGTTGAGCTTGAAAAGTTAGATCAGAAAATTGAAATTGATGAAGTGAGATCAATGATTGAAAAGCACGTCAAATATACCGAAAGTGACCTTGGTAAACAGATTCTCAATTTATGGAATGAAATGGCGCCGAAATTTGTAAAAGTAATTCCGAAGGATTATAAGCGTGTACTTCAAGCAATTGAGCGCGTGACGAAGCAGGGTTTAAGCGGCGAGGAAGCCGTGATGGCTGCTTTTGAAGCCAATGCGCGCGATGTGTCGCGCGTGGGCGGGAATTGAAATGGGAAAACCAACCGGATTTAAAGAAATCGAGAGAGAGCTTCCGAAAGACCGTTCACCCAAAGAGCGGATCAAGGATTGGCAGGAATTCCATGAGCACATGCCGGAAGATAAGCTTCAGGCGCAGGGTGCGCGCTGCATGGATTGCGGAATTCCGTTTTGCCACAATGGAGCGCTTGTTGCTGGGATGGCTTCGGGTTGTCCGATCAACAACTTGATTCCCGAATGGAATGACCTCGTTTATCGCGGCCTTTGGCAGGAAGCTTTAGAGCGCCTTCATAAAACCAACAATTTCCCTGAATTTACCGGCCGCGTCTGTCCGGCGCCCTGCGAAGGTTCCTGTGTTCTTGGTATCAGTGAACCGGCGGTCACCATTAAAAATATCGAAGCTTCAATCATTGACAAAGGTTTCGACGAAGGTTGGGTGGTTGCGGAACCGCCGGCAGTCAGAACCGGAAAAAAAGTCGCTGTTGTAGGCTCAGGCCCCGCCGGGCTTTCAGCCGCTGCACAATTAAACAAAGCAGGCCATACCGTTACAGTTTATGAACGCGCTGATCGGATCGGCGGCCTGTTGATGTACGGCATTCCCAATATGAAGCTTGATAAACAAGTTGTCCAGCGCCGCGTGGATCTGCTCGCAAAAGAGGGTGTGAAGTTTGTGACGAACACGGAAATCGGAAAAACAATTCCGGCGGACAGGATCATGAAGGAATCTGATGCGGTGGTGCTGGCAGGCGGCGCTACGAAGCCGCGCGACCTTCCGATCGAAGGCAGAAATTTAAAAGGTGTTCATTTCGCTATGGAATTTCTGCATGGCAACACAAAAAACCTTTTAGATAACGAGAAAAACGGAAAGTATATTTCAGCAGCCAATAAAGATGTGATCGTGATCGGCGGCGGTGATACGGGAACGGATTGTGTGGGGACCTCAATGCGTCACGGCTGTAAAAGTTTGATTCAGCTTGAGATTCTTCCAAAGCCGCCAGACAACAGAGCGCCTGATAATCCGTGGCCGCAATGGCCGAAAGTTTACAAATTGGATTACGGACAGGAAGAAGCCGCTGCGTTATTTGGTGCCGATCCGCGTCAATATTTGGTTACCGCGAAGAAGTTTGAATCTGACGAAAACGGTCATGTGAAAGCGATTCACATTGTGAGAATCGAGTGGGCAAAGAACGAAAAAGGGCAATTTATCCCGAAAGAAATTCCAGGTTCCGAAAAAGTGCTGCCGGCTCAATTGGTTCTTCTTGCGATGGGATTTTTAGGGCCTGAAGATGCGGTGCTTGCTCAATTAAATGTGGAACGAGATGAGCGGTCAAACGCGAAAGCTGAGTATGGAAAATATGCTACGAGCGTTAAAGGCGTGTTTGCGGCAGGCGACATGCGCCGAGGCCAAAGCCTTGTGGTGTGGGCCATCAATGAGGGTCGCGGTGCCGCCCGCGCTGTTGATGAATATTTAATGGGCTCGACTAACTTACCTTAAAAAACCTCTCTTTAAACCGCGACCAAGCCGCGTTCACGGGTACGAATACGGATTAAATCACTAACCTCAAATAAAGCGATTTTACCATCACCTAAACTGCCGGTTTTACAAATCTGAACGATGATATCCACAATATTCTCAAGCGACTCATCATTACAGTAAATTTCCACTTTGGTTTTTGGTAAAAATAGGTAAGATTCAGGCCTGGTTTGCTCGTTTCCGAACCCCTTCACTTCGCTTGCAGTCATGCCGCTGATTCCGGCAGCTCTCAAGGCCTCTACCAAAGGCAAAAATTTCTTATTTTGAATAATAGCTTCAACTTTTTTCACACAATCTCCTTTATTTTTGAATTAATGGTAAGCAAATTGCATGCCATTTAATTTAATCTCTAGAATAATCAGAAAAACAAATCGCCCTGTTTTTTTAGAGAGTTTTTAATGACATTTTCGTATTAAAAGATAACTTTTTTGGAGCTTGAAGGCGGCGGGAATATCAGTAAACTATCCAATAGCGCTTTTAACCGGTCAACCGGATCATAAAGGAGATTTGCATATGAAAGTGAAAGACATACTTCAGACCAAAGGTTTAAAAGTATGGTCAGTCAAGGATACGGAAATCATTCAGAATGCCGTGAAAATTTTGGTGGAACAGAAAATAGGCGCTTTGCTGGTGATTGACGACAAGAATGAAATTGTTGGAATTATCACGGAACGCGACATCATGGGCGCGCTTCACAAATACGGCGAAAAACTACCCAAAACGGTGGTATCCAAAGTAATGACCGAGAAGGTGATCATTGGCACTCCGGAAGATGAGCTCGAATACATCATGAACGTGATGACTTATAACCGCGTACGGCACATTCCTGTGATGGAAGATAAACATTTGTACGGCATGATCTCCATCGGAGACGTGGTGAAAGCCCAGCTGCACGATTCGCAGGCCCAAATCAAGTATCTCAAAGATTATATGCAAGGCAGCTGAGAACCGGTTTTCATTCATGAATGAAAAAATACAAGAAGGTAAGTGGTTTCACCATCTCTGGTTTATTATAGGAATGTTAATCGTGGTTGGCCCCTTCGCGTTTCCGCTTGTATGGAAAAGCCCCCGCCTAAGCTTTTCACTTAAATGGATGCTGACCATCTTATTCACCGCCATCACCATTGCCATGATTTGGCTCTCAATCGTTACCGGTAAAGCTGTCTGGAAAGAAGTTGAGTCGCTCCGCAGCGCCCTCTATTAAATCACATGCAGATTAAAGATCAGGTTTTGCTCAATATTGAATCAATGACACTATCCGGAGAAGGTGTGGCACGCCTGGACGGCCTGGTTTACTTTGTGGATGGAGCGCTTCGGGGTGAAAAGGTGAAAGCTGAAATCACCAAACTCGAAAATAACTTAGTTCGCGCGAAGACGGTTGAAGTTCTTGAGCCTTCAGCTCATCGGATCAAGCCTGTTTGCGCTTATTTTGGCGAATGCGGCGGGTGTGTATTTCAACACCTAAGTTATGAACAGCAGCTTATCGAAAAAAGAGAAGCGCTGGCTGGCATGTTTCAGCATTTGGGGAAGCTGGGCGATATTTTGATTAGCCCCGCGATTCCTTCGCCCAAAACCTATCATTATCGTAATACTGTAGCGTTAAGTGTGCGCCATCAGCATGACCGGCCCTACCTTGGCTTTGTGCGCCGCGATGGCCACTCGTTTATTCCCATTGATCAATGCCCGATTGCCGATGAGAAACTAAATGCCCTTCTCCCTGAAGTTTTAAAGAAATTCAAGGAAACCGTTCCAGCCAAGAAGCGTTACCACACAAGCCAGGTTGTGGTCCGCGTTGGCACTGATGATAGTTTTTACACATCAATCAAGAGTGATTCTGCCAATATTTTAAGAGCAAAAGTTTTTAATCAGGTTTTTGAATACACAGGCGCCTCATTCTTTCAGGTGAATTATTCGATTTTAGAAATAATGATCAAAACGGTCCGTGAATTTCTGGAACCGGAAACCGGCGCTCATCTGATTGATTTATATTGCGGTTCTGGATTGTTTGCACTCTCGCTCTCAGGCGATTATCAAAGTGTGGTCGGAATTGAAGAAGGCCAGGAGGCAATCAAGCTTGCAAAGGAGAATGCAAAAAAACTCGGCATTAAAAATGTGGATTTTTTAGAAGGAAAAACAGAGCGATTGGTGGAAACGGTCAAGAATCCGGATCTTAAAGCGTTACACATCGTGATTGACCCGCCGCGCGTTGGGCTCAAGAAGGAAGTTATTGAATTCTTGCTAAAACTCCCAAATGTCAAAAGGCTAGTTTATGTTTCGTGTAATCCCGCAACGATGATCCGAGATTTGAATGACCTGTCAGAACGTTTTCAAATTTTACAGGTTCAGCCGATTGATTTGTTCCCCCAAACAAGGCATTTGGAGACAATCGCGCTGCTGCTCCCCAAATAAAGAACCTCTATTTAGCAGTCGAAAATAAGGTTAATTTACGGTGTTTTCATCTGCCCCGGACATTCTAAAAGTAAAAAATAAGTCACACGGCTTCAGTTTATTTTTACATCTGACAGGCTTGCAATTACAAGAATTGCAATGATACGCTTTAAGTAGGGCAAATCAGCTGCAGAACAACCTGAAAAACCAAAAGGGTGCCCAAATGCGATTAGTAGAGAGGAATTTAAAGGGTAAGCGCAATTCGTTAAATCGACACCATCAGAAGGGATTTACACTGGTGGAATTTTTGATGAGTTTGACCATTGCCATGCTGGTCCTGGGCGGCATGATCATGGCGCTTCTTTACATGACACTGATGAGCACGGCTTCTAAAAGAGAAGCTCAGGTTTTTCAGGATGTTCAGCTTACCATGGAAAGAGTTTCAGGCACTAGCTTAACCAGCCTCAATGTTCAGTTTCCAAATAACCAGGCACTGACCGATACGTTTGTTTCCAATATTTTAAGCGGTTATAAAATACCCGGCGAATCAATTGTGGTGACTTATCCGAACGGTACCGCCGCCAATCCAAGAGAAGTGGTCGTGACCGGATCGTGGCCGGACAAAACAGGTGTACGCACAGTTTCCCTTAGGACTTATGTACGAGGATAGTATGAGAAAACAGATAAAAACGAATGAAAACGGATTCTCACTCTTAGAACTTTTGTTTGTGGCGGCGCTTACCGTATTGCTTGCGCTTCTCATCGGTGTTTTATTTCAGAAAGGGCAGCATTTGTTTGATGTTGATTCTGAAGAAGCTTCTTTACAGAGAAATACGAGGCGCGCTTTACAGTCAGTGTCAGTTTCACTTAGAAAAGCACGCAGATCGGCCATTACAATTCCGGCTCAACCTGATAATAATCAAATCACCCTCGACCTGCCTCTCTTTAGATCTGGAGCAAACTGTTCGGCTTTTGCGTCTGTTGTTCAGGGCACAGCTCCTGAAACTTGCAATAACGGCGCCGATTGCGACAATCAGTGCGGTAACGCGCCGGGAACAAATCTTTGCGTCAATAATATCTGCCGCCGGGCGTACACCTACGCACTCTCAAGTGATGCCGGCATATCGCAGCTTGTGGTTTCTGCCGCCGGCGAATCAAGCCGTGTGGTTGGCAATAAAATTCAATCTGCCGAATTCTTGAATAACACGATGAACCTTAATTTAAACTCTAACGAAATACAAATTAATTTAACGGCGCAGGGAACCACAATTTCTGAAAATAGGACTCGCTCATTTACTTTATCAAATATCGTACAAGTGAGAAATTGACCAAAGGAGGGTTTTTATGAGACAGGCTCAAAATGAAAAGGGCGGTTTTGACATCAGTGCTATCCGCGCTGATGACCGAACAGTCCGTGCGGCGAACGGCCGCAGGGGCGGTTTTGTGCTGATTTCAGTTGTTTTGCTTGGTGCGGTACTTGAGAGTTTCGCGGCGGTTTCTCTTATTCAGCAAATCCAGGAAACGCGCATGCAGCGTTACAATCAAATGAAAATAGCCTCCTATCACTCAAGTCAAGGCGTTATGGAGCGCGCTTTATTTAATTTGGCTGACCGGATTGCCAATTTTAATCTAGACAGTATTGCGCCGAATCAGGAATATCAAATTACTTATGGAGATGGACGCACCTCCGCATTTTACAGAATTATTTGTGCTCCGCCGACAAATCCATCAACTCTTTTAAGCCAATGCCCCACTTACCTGATTGCTGAAGACGGATTCCAGAAGGTGGCTCAGGATTTTGAGGTGATTGTCAGATCAAGCCATCCGGATAATAGCGCTTTCAGCTCGCTTTTTCCTGTTCAAGCAAGCTCAACCGTTCATCAGATTGCGTCACTTAAGCAGACTAGTATTTTTTCATATTCTGTTTTCTATAATTCAGATTTAGAAGCGCTTCCAGGCGCTAATATGACAATGACAGGCGATATCCACGCGAACGGCAATATTTATCTTGGCGCAGAATCCGGAAAAACGCTCACTTTGGATGTAAACTCGATTCATGCGACAAATGATTTTTCACGTGCGCGGAAAGATGACCCGAATATTCTGCCGGCAGGCACTGTTAATATTAAGAAGAGCGGAACCATTAATTTCCCAACCATGACAACCACCCCGCGGCTTGACAGTACAAATGCCAGCTGGGCAACTTTAGCGACTTCAACCTGGAACGGAACGGTTGAGAGCGCTCCTCATGGAGTTCAGTATGTTCAGCCGGTTACGATTCCCTCTATTCAGCCGGGCGGTTTTTATGATACCCATGCAGGCTTGCGAGTTGTAGATGGACAGGTTTTTAATTCAAGCGGCACCAATATCACAGGTTCGCTTCCGGCAGGCACAGTTTCACAAGTGCAATTTCGTAATTATCGCGAGAATTCAAATCAAAATGTGATCGTTACACAGATTGATATTGCAAAGTTAAATTCATCCGGTTATTTTCCAATAAACGGGTTGATTTACGCTACCCGCACAGATGCTGTTCCGGCTGCCGGACAAAGCTCAGCCACCTCTCATGGAATTCGACTGGTCAACGGCTCGCAGATTGGCCCAGGCGGTTACGCTGGAGGTTTGGCTATGGTGACAAATAACCCTCTGTATGTTCAGGGCGATTTTAATACGATCAATAAAAGATCGGTCGGGCTGATTTCTGATGCCATGAACATTTTGTCAAATAATTGGAATGATTCGAATACAAGTTTCAGTAACCGTAATGCAACCGATACAACCATTAACGCGGGTTTTATCAGCGGTACTGTGCCGACTACCGGCTCTGCTTATAGCGGAGGGCTTGAGAATTACCCGAGGTTTCTTGAGAATTGGAGCGGGCGAAATGCCAATATTAACGGTGCGTTTATCAATCTATGGAACAGCCAGGTGGCAACCGGCCAATGGTCTTACGGTGGCAATAATTATACCGCTCCGGCGCGCAATTGGGCTTATGATTCTTCCCTTAAAACAAGCCCGCCTCCTTATGGGCCTGTCGGTGTCGAAATTGCGACCAAAACTTGGTGGCAAGAGGCGAGCGAGTCTAATTATTTTTAATTATGCTGGAATCTAATAAGAATTTATAACGCTTGTTTACCGCTTGCGGCATCATTTTGATTCAATTTTTCAGCTGATATTTCTGCCTCAATTTCTTCAATCAGATTTCGAAGCGTTCTTCGAAGCTCATCGTCTATGTTCACAAGTGGCCCCATGCGCTCAAGGCGTTTTAATTGCGGCAGTGTAGATTTTAACCGGTCTTTATTTTCAGATATTTTCTGAACTGCCATTTTCTTCATTTCATGTTTTTCATTTTTATTATCGAGAATTTTAAATAACTTATCTTCTAAGAGGGAAGGCGACTCGGCCTCGATTTTTTTTAGAGCGTCCTCTCTTTCATTAATGCTCCGCGATTGATCTAAAGCAACATCTTGATAAATATTCTGAATTACTTTCGAGTCGCCGCTTTTCCCCAGAATATTTAAAGCCAGTTTCTTGATTTGAGGCGATTCCTCCGAGTCTTTGAGAATTTTAGTCATCATATCTTTTACTTCCGATTTCTTGGAGAGAGGGGTTAGATAGCGGATGGCAATGGATCGAAATTCAAAAGTTTCAAAAGGATCCTGCGCAATTGTAAGAACCACCGGTAAAATAGTGTCCTGATTTTTCTTCCATAAAACAGATAAGCTGACCTGGCGTAAATAGGCGGCCGTTTTTTTGTCAATCAATTTTGTTTTGAGCAAACTAAGAAATTCGGAATCTTGATCAGCGACTGCGGCAATTTGTTGATGAAGAATTCTGGATTCATTCTGGTTCTGTAAGAAATAGACCAAAGCCTCTCTCGCCTCATCATTGCGATTTTGAATTAATCTAGTAATTGCCGATTTTCTGTCAGTTAGAGGAGCCCCTTGATTGTTTAAAGTATAGAGAAGTTTTGCTTGCTCTGTATTTTCCGGATCCGCTAAGACTGTGGGCTGAAAATTAACAATCAAAATGAAAGTTAAAGCAAGAATAGATGAGTAGAACCTCATAGAGATTTAAGATTTATTTCTAAGAAAGGTCTGTGTTGTAATCGATGTTGTTTTTGATCCATCTTTCGCACCATTTAACAATACTTTTACCATGTTAAGCAAGGGCTCGGCGTAAAATGTTACGCCTGTAATATTTCGGCCTATGAGCAAGGTTGATCCTGCAGAGCCATTGTAACTAATTTCTTGCCGAGAAATGGTTTTATTGTCGGAGCTGTATGTATATTTGATAGTTTTGTAAAAAGTGTTTCCGCCGTCGTCCGTGGATTCCGGCACTTTAAAAGAGAGTGCCGCTGATTGCACGCAAACGTTAGAAGGATTATCAATATTACATGCTCCCATATCATTCGGGATTCCCTGCTTGGCTTCTTCCAGATCACGTGTCATTACAGAAATTGTACGCTTCAAATTTCCATTCACATCTACATTAATCAAGCTTTGATCAAAAACTAATCTGGATAATTTAATAGCGCCGAAAATAACCACGGTTAAGAACATCAGCAGGGCAATGCTGGTAAAAGTTTCAAAAATTGTAAATCCGTATTCATTCAATTGATTGATTGATCGGCTAGAATTTCTCATGAAAGAAGGACTCGTCTGGTAATTTTGTTATGAAGCTGGTAAGTTTTGGCCCCATTTTTTTCTGTCCAGGAAATCGTCACCAGAACATGCAAAGGGTCTTCGGTGGGATTGTCTGGAAATGAAACGCTCATGTCGATGTCATTTAAAGCTGATGAAGAAAATGTCTCTGTTTGCAACCAGCCGGTTCCGTTCACATTTTCCCAATAGTCAGCATCGGTAACCGCTGCCAACCCTAGCGAATCTGCGATCATCCGGACTTGTTCCATGATTTTCTTAGCGTCATTGGTTGCCAGGATTTTATTGCGCGCAACCGCGTTCATGGCTGCTCCAAAGTTAAAGGCGCTCGCAACTGATACTAAAATAATTGCAAAAATAAAAAGTGCGAGCAATACCTCCATTAACGTGGTTCCGCTCTCAGTATTTTTCATATGATAAACCCGGATTCTTTATGCGTGATTACACCTGGCATATGGCGACAGCTTAATTTTTAGTTATTGACCTGTTCTTAATGTACGGCTTTTTATCTTATATATAAAGTGTAACTAAGCAGTTAATTCTTTGCAAATTGGAAGCTGTACGTAAGTTATTCAGTAGATTGATCTTATAGAAACTGATCAACTTAAAACCGGATTGTTTTAAATCAAAATTATCAACGGGAGGGTAATATTAAAATTTGAGGTTTGAGTTAAGATTAATATGAAACCAATCAGGGAACTTGTACAGGTGTTGCTTTGCCGCCACCGCCACCATTGCCTGCAGGGGGAGCGATGATTGGCGGCGATACAAGAGGATTGGAAGTGGACCTGAAATTAACCCATGAGCCGACGCCGGCTACTGTTGAATTGTTCAAACCTTCCGGCAATGAAGATCCTTCGACACATTGAACGCAATATAAAATTTTTGCTGAATCATTCTTTCCATCAGGATCAAAAGCAGGGCCTGATATACTAACGGTAGAATTGCTTGCCGAAACATTGACAAGGGCTCCGGCTACTACAGTACCGGCTTCTAAATTAAAATTTCCATTTCGGACGATCAGAATACCGTTAAAAGATCCGGAAATACCAACCGACATGCTTGGATTGTTGACGTTATCAATCACGATGACGCCCGATCCTGGATTTTCAGTATCTCCCAAACTAAAACTTACGCTCCCGCCGCTTCCTTGAGGAGCCTCGTAGTAATAAATACCATTCACAGTGGAGGATGGAGGCATTGAATTTTTATAGGTATTAAAATCACCTTCCGTGAGGCCAAAGACAGCTTCGGGCGATAACAAATAACCGTTTGAATTAATGGCTAGAATAGAAGTTGGATCGACAGGCTCTTCTCCTCCGGGCTCATTCGGTGAGTTAGACGGCCCTCCAATGCTGACGTAATCATCATATATCGGTTCTGCCGCATCTTGGTAATAAGCAATGCCCGATATCCCGTCCTCAATTACTTCGCCATCCGGAGAGTGGTTTCGCCCATCAATAACCAGCAATCCGGTTAACTCTACTGCCGAAGCCGCGGTAACGCCTGCCTGGACTCCCGGCGGAATATCATACGGAGTTCCAATGATAATTTTGGTAAAGAGTTTTTTGATAATAGAACCATTTCCAACAGAGGCCGTGCCAATCGCATTAACAATGCCGGTTTCCGGATCGTAAGAAGCTGTATAAGTTTTGTCTGCTCCAAAATCTCCTGAGATATTAATGGGATCTTCCGGTTCTGATCCTGCGGCAATCAAATCGTTAATATCTTTATATATGTCATCGACAGCTGATTCTGCTAGATAAAATGCCTGAATTTCCGCGGAAGAGTCAACCACGTCTGTTTTAACTTGCCAGATGCTCAAGCTGTAGAAGCTGTAAATCATGGTGGTCAAGAAGGCAGAAAGCAGATAAACCCAAATGAGCGCGATACCCCTTTGGTTCAGCCTTTCCCTCTTCCCCATGATTTTGTTTTTCATATCATTCACCATTTTCACTCAAAAAAAAACGACCCAAAAAATTGGGTCGCGAAAACACAACTTGAAATTTTCAGTTGCACTTTCAGAATTTCGGTAGCCGAGCCATCCATCACAGGACCTCTTGCTTTGCGCCCCAATCTCTCGATTGGTTTACCTTTATCGTTTCCTAAAAAGAACTGTTTTGAATTACAACCAAAGTTTAGCTGTGTGAATTCACTTTGTCAAATTTTTGCCTGATTTAATTAAAAATAGTCATAACATATTATAAACAAACGAGTTATGATTATAACAAGTGGTTATATTTTACACCTAAAACTCGTAGTGTCCGGACAGATGGATTTAAGGTAAAATAAACAAAAGGATGCTTTCTTAACTTACTTTAATATGTATACCGTCACCAAAGAAATTCACTTCTGCTACGGACACCGGCTCATACACTACCAAGGCAAGTGCGCAAATTTGCATGGCCATAACGCGCGCGCCCAAGTCGAGCTTCATTCCGAATCATTAGATAAGCGCGGCATGGTTTACGATTTTCACGATATCGGCCGCGTGATGAAAGCGTGGATTGATGAAGTGCTGGATCATAAATTATTGCTGCACCAAGACGATCCTATTATTCCGGAGCTAAAGGCGAAAAAAGAAGTTTTTTATCCCATGCCGATTAATCCGACCGCCGAAGCCCTCGCCAAGTTAATTTATGATTATGCCATTTCCCAAAAATTTCCGGTTCATTCCGTAACGGTTTGGGAAACCGAAAGTTCATTTGCAACGTATCGGAAGTAGGGGCACAATTTATTGCGTCCGGTACCAGGGCATGATGAATCACGCTCCTACGAAAAAACCATTAAAATGAAATCGCTTACTCTTCTGCTGGGGCCTGCCGGAACCGGAAAAACACACACCTGCTTGAATCAACTGAGCGAAGCCATCCAGCAGTCCGAAGATTTGCTGGCCAACGACATTCTTTTCATCATCCCGACGGCGGAACACCGGGGCAGGACCATTGATTTGTTGCTTCGGTATCAATCGAAGGGCTTCTTTCATAAATGCGTGACCACTTTTGATGAATGTATCCACTCTTTTTTGAAAGTCGGCAATGTGAGTTTTGCATCATCTGTGATGCGCCGGTTAATTTTAAGGGAAATTATTTCCAACTTGCCGCTCGATTATTTTGCGAGCGCAAAAAGCACCAAAGGATTTGTCGATTTAATTGCGGGGTCGCTATCTGAATTTAAAGAATCGCTGATTCGTCCTGCCGATTTACGCCGCCATAGTAAAGCGCTTCAAAAATCTTTTCCGGTCCGTGCCAAAAAATATGAAGAACTCTCGCTCATATATGAAACTTATGAAGCGCGGCTACAGTCACTCAATTTGAAAGACGAACAAGACGCGCTCTTTTTTCTTGAGGAGGGTATTCAAAAAGGTGCGTGGCGGATTCCCAGATTTCGGCATATCTGGATTGACGGATTTTTTGAGTTTTCAAAGCTGCAGCTTGCTTTTATCAAGCTTTTGTCGGCGCACGCGGATCAAATGACAGTGACATTGACGCTGGACCATAATCCGGCGAGATCTGCCTTGTTTTACATCCCACTAAAGACAAAAAAATCTCTGGAGCAGATTGGTTTTCAGGAAAATTGGCTTGCCGCAAAGAATCATCGCTCTGAACCCAGAGCGTTGCAGCATGTGGAGAGCCAGGTTTTTTCTGAAACTGCCGTGGTCGAAAGTAATTTACAAGACACAGTCAAACTTTTTGAAGCCGCGGGGCTTGTCGGTGAACTTCAAATGATTGCGCGGGAAATTAAAAGCCTTGTCCTGGAGCATCGCTATCATTTTAGTGATATTGCGCTGATTTTCCGAAGGATTGGGCCCTATGCCGATGTGATCCGCAATGTTTTTTCCGAATTCGGTATTCCTTTTGAAATTCATGAACGCGAAGAGCTCCGGCTCAATTCCTTGGCCAGGACGCTGATCAGTATGTTCCAAATCTTTACAAAGGGTTGGCAGCGTGAAGATTTGATGAATTTTCTGAAATCAGGATATGTTGCTGTTGAGGTCGAAAGCGTTTGGCAAATGGAGCTTGCCGCTCAGAGAAAAGGAATTTTCTCAGGTCGGGAATATTGGCTCAAATGTTTTGACCTGCCGGTTTTACAAAAATTAGCTGACTGTGAAAATCAATTCATGCAAAACAACCCTCTCGACCGGCTGATCGATTTTACCTACGGCGCGATGCGCGAGTTCGGGCTCAGCCAATTGTCTTATGAGGTTAGTGATCAAAATCGATTGCACCATGCGGCTTTTAAGCGGATCCAACTTCTACTTGAGGAAATCAAGCGGAAATATGCTACGGCTGATTTAACGTTTCAAAGTTTTGCGGATATTTTAATCCGCCTGATAGAAGTTGATCTTTTTTCGATCCACGCCCGGGATAAAAACAGGGTCCAAGTTTACAATGTGTCGCTTGCGCGCCAAAAGGAATACAAAGTAGTGTTTCTGCCGGGACTTCTTGAGAAACAATTCCCGATTCAAATCAAAGAAGACCCGATTTTGCGGGATGAGGAACGCCGGCTTATCAATCAATCCGGCGAAATGCTGCCGGAACGTTTACCGCGCCAATCCATTGAACGTTTGTTTTTTTATTTGGCGCTCACGCGCGCAAGCGAACGGCTTATTTTCAGCTATCCGCGCTTTGATCTGGAAGGGAAGGAATCACTCCCGTCATTTTATGTCGATGAAATTCACGTTTTATTTAAGAATCGCATTCCCGTAAAAAAGCAAAAGCTAGGCGATGTCTATCCCGCGCATGAAGATTGGATGATTCCGAAAGAAGCAAAAGCCTATGCCATTCATAAACTTTGGATGCGCGATTCAGAGCGGCAGAAAGTGATATCTAAATCCCGCGAAAATCAGTTTACCGTTTCTGTTTACAATCATTTTCTAGGCAGTGAAACTTTTCGCCGGTTAATATCATCAACTGCGCTGCCGATTGAAGGAAAAATTACAGACGAACTTATCCGGTCGCAATTTGCGCCGGACAAACGGATTTATTCCCCTACACGGCTCGAAGAATATGCGGAATGCCCTTACCGTTATTTTGCTGACCAGCATTTAATGCTTCAGGCACAGGAAGAAACCATTGATGCCAGAACGGTCGGCAATATTTTGCATCACACACTCGAGCATTTTTTTGACTGGCTGTCGGGCCAAGCGGCGGCCGGTGTTAATATTGATGAAGCGCGGGAAAAAATGTCTCTGCATCTTGGGCAGGCCTTCGATTTATATCCGATTTCGGGCGATCGCTTCTATAAAATTGAGCTGAAGAAGCGCGAGATCGCAAGAACCTTAGAGCGGCTGCTCGTTCAGGAATTAATTCATCACAAACCGCCCATTTCCGGATTAATTCCGCAGCATTTTGAATATCAATTCGGTTTTTCAGACAAGAAAGATTATTTGATTTTGCCCGCATCGTCCGGTGATATTAAATTTCGCGGTAAAATTGACCGTATCGATATTGATTCCGAAAATAAGTTTGCGCTGGTTATTGATTACAAAACCGGAAAAAAGTTTGATAAAAAAGCGCTGCAAAACGGCACACAGCTTCAGCTGCCGCTTTATCTTTTGGCTGTGAAGCAAAATCTGGGCCTGGAACCGATCGGTGCGCATTTGTACTCACTTTCCAAAACCAAATCGAGCGGATTCCATTTACAGGAAAGCTTCGACAAATTAAATATTCCTTCCAAGAACCGTTTTGTGCTTTCCAAAAAAGAATGGGACACATTATTTGAGAAAATCAGTTTTTTTGTACGGCGGTTTGACGAAGGCATTCAAAAAGCCGAAATTCCAGTCCGGCCGCGTGATTGCGCCGATTATTGCTCATTTTCCGCTGTGTGCCGCATTGAAAAGTGGCGGCTTGAGTATATCGAGGAAGAAATTCGAAAAGAAGATAAAGCCGCTTCAACAGAAGGAAAATCGCATGAACTCCGTCACGCTTAATCCTGAGCAGGCGAAGGCCGCTTACACGCTGGATGCCAATGTCGGCGTGAGCGCCGGCGCCGGAACGGGCAAGACCAGTGTGCTGGTTGAGCGGTTTTTACAAATCATCCGGAAGAATTTGGCTTTGCCGGGCGAGATTTTGACCATCACATTTACCGAAAAAGCCGCCAATGAGATGAAATCGCGTATTGTGGCTCAATTAAAAGAGGAAGGTTTTCACGGCGCCCGGCGGGAAATTGAAAATGCCTATCTCGGCACGATTCACTCTTTTTGTTCGAGAATTCTGAGAGAACATCCGATTGAAGCCGGCATTGATCCGGATTTCCGGGTGATCGAAGAAAATGAAGCCGGTGTTTTGAAAGAGTCAATCCTGGATCAGATTTTGCAAAGACGGTTCGAAGAATCCGAGATTTTTGATTTGCTTTATTATTATTCCGAAGACCAGGTCCGGGACGGCATCAAGAAAATTTATTCCAAAATCCAAACGCTGGGCATGACGGTCGAAGAAGCAAAATCCAAGCAGCCGCCATTTTCGGAATCTGAATTGAAACTGAAAGCAATCAAAGCATTTCAAAATCTTGCAGCGTTTGCAGATAAAGCAGACCTCGTTAAACCTATGATGGCTTTTTTGGAATCTGCGCCAGCGGCTAGCTGGCAAACCATTGACACGCTGAAAGAATTCCGGAGCGCATTCAGAAAAGCCGGAAAAGTAAAAGAAGCGGTGACAAAAGTCCATGAAGCGCTGGATGAATTGATCGCTTTTTATATGGAATCGGTTTGCGCGGAATTTAAAACGGCTTTTTGGAGCTTGCTTGAATCATTTGTGAACGAATATGAAATACTCAAAAACAGCCAGTCGTTCTTGGATTTTGACGATTTGCAAATTGGCGTCGTCAAGCTTCTCGGCAGTCAATCCGCCTCCAGCATTGCGCTCCGTGATTATTATCAAAACAAGTTTAAATTTATTCTGGTAGATGAATTTCAGGACACCGACCCGCTTCAGCATCATTTAATTGAATTGCTGAAAGCAAAAGCCAATCTGTTTATGGTGGGAGATTTCAAGCAGTCCATTTATGGATTCCGCGGCGCTGACCCGTATTCATTCCGCTCAAAAATTGAAGGGCTAAAAGTAGAGAAAACAGGAATTCAAATTTCTCTGACAGAAAATTTCAGGTCTGAAGCACCCCTCATTCATTTTTTCAACTCATTTTTCAGCACTTTATGGAATGACGGCAGCTTTGCTTACGAATCCATCCGGCCGGCAACTCCCTCACCCCATCCCTCTCCCATTGGGAGAGAGCAGGGTGAGGGCAGTATTGATTTTTCCGTCGACTGGCTTGAAGCAGGGCGTGAAGATGATCAATCGCTGGATCAGGCCCGAATCGGCGAGGCGCGCCAAATCGCGCTTAAGATTCAGGCGCTCGTGAGTTCCGGACGGTATGAGTATAAAGATTTCGCGATTTTATTCCGGGTTGGCACTAAAATTAATTTGTATGAACAGGAATTCCGTAATTTACGTGTTCCTTATTATGTGGTGAGCGGACGGGGATTTTATGAACAGCCGGAAGTCCGCGACTTGATGAATTTTCTGACCGTCATCGAAAATCCTTTGAAAGACATTCCGTTGGCGGCAGTTTTAAGATCGCCTTTGTATTTCGTGACGGACGACACGCTCTTCTGGATTTCCCGGTATGCCAAGCAAAGCGATAAACTCAATCCATTTTTCGAAGGTTTTAAGAATTTTGAATCCATTCCTGAAATTTCTGAGTCCGAAAAAGAAAAATTGCGCCGGTTTAAAATTCTTTTTGACCGTTTAATCCGCGAAAAAGAACGTTTGGGCGTTTCGGGCGTAATTGAAACTATCTTGCGTGAAACACAGTATGATCTTTATGTACTCAGTCTTTCTCAGGGCGGCCGGCATTTTGCAAATTTGAAGAAACTAATCAGTCTCGCGCGCGGCCTGGAAAATCAATCTGTGATTCATCTGGGCGATTTTGTCCGTTATATCAAAGGCCTCGAATCTTTCGAAGTCCGGGAGTCAGAAGCGCAGGTCGAAGCCGAAGAAGGAAATGTGGTGCGGCTTCTCACGATCCACAAAGCCAAGGGCCTTGAATTTAAATGTGTGATTATTCCCGATTTAATTCGCCGCTCAAACCTTTCAGAAGGGCGTTTCGTTTTTGATGAGGCGTACGGACTCGGGATCAAAGCCATGAATCCGGAATCAGGCGAGTGGAAACAGCCGCTCTGCTATGAATCTATTTTGATGAAAATGAAACAAAACGAAACAGAAGAATCCAAGCGGCTTTTGTATGTGGCGATGACGCGTGCCAAAGAAAAATTAATTCTGTCCAGCACCGGCCAGGAATCCGAATCAGACAAAGCGCCGGGCGAGGGCTGGCATTCTTGGCTCAAGGAATTTATCGATCGGAACGAATCGTTAATTCAAAAAATGAGCCCGGCAGAAATACATCAAAAATTTTACCGAAAGCACAAGTCGCTTGCTGATTCAAAGGCAATTAAAGCAAAACTTTTGGCTGCGCAGCCGATCCGGATTAATCAAACTCCGGAAGAAATCGCCGCGATTACGAATCGCTTGAAACCGCTCGAAGTTATTCCGTTTGATCGGGTCGATTTGCCGGTATCGGCGTATCAGGCATTTTTATACGACCCGCTGCATGAGAATTACCGGAACACATACGAACTTGGTGCGGCGCAGGATGAGGCGGCGCTGGCGATTGTGAAGCAGTTTGAAGAATTAAACCAGGATGAGCCCGATGAGAAAATTCAGCCGAAAGAATTTGGAACCCTGGTCCATCAAATTTTTGAGCGCGTCCTTTTGTGGTCATCCGAAACCGCTATGCCGCTGGATGAATGGATCCGATTTTACGGCCGTGATTTTGATACCGCAGTTCAAGTCAAAGTCAGGGAGTTGGTGCAGGTATTTCTGAAATCCGGCCTGTTTGCCAATATTCAGAAAGCAAAACGAGTTTGGACCGAGCTTCCATTTGTGTTGAGACTTCACAATGGCTTGATCCAAGGCACGCTGGATTTGTTATACGAAACTGCCGCAGGAGAATTAATCATCGTGGATTATAAGACCTCAGAAGTAAATTCCGGAAACCTTCAAGAAAAAGGCGAAAGTTACCGAGAACAAATGGAGCTTTATCTGCTGGCTTGCCACGAAATTTTAGGAGTCATGCCGGCAAAAGCGGTTTTATATTTTGTGAAAATGGACGCGACATATGATATTCTTTCTGAAATGTCAGATCCTGGACAATTGAAATCAAAATTTGAGTCTCTTCAAAAAGATATTATCCGGTTCCGGAAGAATTTATTGACGGGGGCATAATGGGATCAAAAAAAATTAGAATCGGGTTGGTGGGTTACGGATATTGGGGCCCTAATTTGGCGAGAAATGCGTCTCAAAATCCGCTGGTCAAACTTGTGTCTATCGCAGATGTCGATGCTCAAAGGCGCCGTATCGCGGCAGCCGATTTTTCCACCATAAGTGATGTCAGAATTCTGAAGGACGATTCGGATGTGACGGATGATCCCGGGATTGATGCTGTCATGATTGCGACTCCTCTTACGTCTCATTACAGAATCGCGAAGCGTGCGCTTGAGAACGGCAAACACGTGCTGCTCGAAAAACCCATGACCAAAAGTGCGCGCGAAGCGCGTGAGCTTATAAAGATTGCCAAACGCAACAAGCGTGTTTTGCTGGTGGATCACACGTTTGTTTATTTGGGCGCTGTGAAAAAGATTAAAGAAATTATTGAATCAAAAAAACTCGGCGAAATTTATTATTACGATTCTGTCAGGATTAATCTCGGGCTTTTCAGAAGCGACGTTAATGTTGTGTGGGATTTGGCACCGCACGATCTCTCAATTCTTCAGCATGTGATCAATAAGAAACCAAAGTCAGTTTCGGCTGTCGGAGAGCGTTTCGCAAAAAGCCCGCATGAAGCCATCGCTTACATTACTTTGAAATTGGAAGGCGGCACGCTCGTCCATCTTCACGTAAATTGGTTATCTCCGGTTAAGATTCGGAAGACTGTGATCGGCGGAAACCGCCGGATTTTAGTATTTGATGATTTGGAACCGAGCGAGAAGATCAAAATTTATGATCATGGCATTTCTCTGGATTCAAGCACCAAAGAAAAATCGTACCGGGATCTTGTAAAGTACCGTATCGGCGATATTTATTCGCCTTACGTAGACAGGCAAGAAGCGCTTAAAATAGAAATTCAGCATTTTTGCGACTGCATTACAAAAGGAATTAAACCAATCACCGGCGGTGAATCCGGCCTTCAGATTGTTAAAATTCTAGAAGCAGCAGACCGCTCAATTCAAAGCGGCGGCAAACAGGTACGGATATAAGGCGTAATGATCAAAAACAAACGCATTCTCGTCACTGGAGGAGCAGGTTTTATCGGTTCGCATCTTGTGGACCAGTTGAGCAGACAAAACCAAGTGGTGGTGGCCGATGACCTCTCAGCCGGGAAGCGTGAAAACCTTGCCGATGCGATCCGGTATCGCGGTGTTATTCTCAAGAAAGCCGATATCCGTAATCTTCGGCTCATGCGCCGCTTAATGAAAGGGATCGATATCGTGTTTCACGCCGCAACTCAATGTTTGCGGTTATCATTCACAAAGCCTCACTTGGTTACTGATGTGAATGTGGTCGGCACTTTGAGCGCATTGACAGCAGCTCGAGAAAATAAAGTCCACCGCTTTGTTTATATTTCATCTTCTGAAGTTTACGGAACAGCGATTGAAGCGCCTATGCGTGAAGATCATCCGATCCGGCCCACAACGGTTTATGGTGCTACAAAGTTTGCCGGAGAGCTTTATACGCTGTCTTTCTTTCAGCGTTACGGCATGCCGGTTAATGTTATACGGCCTTTTAATACTTACGGCCCGCGTTCGCATTTTGAAGGCTACTCGGGCGAGGTGATCCCCAAGTTTTTGGTTCGCCTGATGTCAGGCAAGCCACCGGTGATTTTTGGAGACGGAAAACAAACCCGAGATTTTACCTATGTGTCGGATGTGGTGGATGGAATGATCAGAGCTGCGGCGAGCGATAAACTAATAGGAAAACCTGTGAACATTGCTTATGGCCGCGAGATTTCTATTAATGAAATCGCGCGTGAAGTTATTAGTTTGTTCGGTGAAAAATTAAAACCTGTTTATGAAGCGCCGCGCCCGAGCGACGTGAGGCGGCATTTTGCAGACGTGCGATTGGCAGGTCAAAAATTATCCTACACGGCAAAAATACCGATCCGTTCCGGATTAAAAATTTTTGCCGATTGGTTTCAAAGCACTTATCGAAACCGGTTGAGTAAAGCAATATCTTCAGAAGTTAAGCGGAACTGGTGACATTATGCAGAAAATTCCGCTAGCCATTCCTTTTGTCGGGCGTGAAGAAGTAAAAGCACTGGCGACTGTCATTCAATCCCGTTGGCTCAGCCAGGGCTTGCAAGTTCAGAAATTTGAAGAATTATTTGCGCGCACGGTTGGTGCGCGGTACGCTGTGGCGGTTTCTTCCTGCACCACAGCGCTTCATCTGGCTTTGATCGTAGCAGGAATTAAAAAAGGCGATCAAGTGTTGTGCCCGTCACTTTGTTTTATTGCCACCGCAAATGTTATTTGCCATGTTGGCGCAGAGCCTGTATTTGGCGATGTGGATCCACAAACTTATAATTTATCGCCGGGCCACGCTGAGGCGTTGTTAAAACGTAACCGGAAAATCAAGGCGATCATTGTTGTGGATCAGTGCGGTCTTCCGGCCGATTGGAATGCATTTTTACGTCTTGCTAAAAAATATCGCGTAAAAATAATTCACGATGCCGCATGTGCCGCCGGTTCTGAATATAAATTGAACGGAAAATGGAGAAAAATCGGTTCATTCACGGATCTTGCATGTTTTAGTTTTCATGGCCGAAAAATTATCACAACTGGCGAAGGCGGTATGATCACAACCTCAAGTCCAAAAATCGCAGATCGCCTGAAAAGGCTTCGCCATCATGGCATGTCGATTTCAGATTTGGAGCGTCACAAATCCAGGAAAATCATTTTCGAAAAATATCCGGAAGTCGGATTTAATTACCGAATGTCGGATCTTCAAGCAGCGGTTGGAGTTACGCAAATAAAGAAACTCTCTCAAATCGTGGCGAAGAGAATCAGGATTGCAAAATCATATACACGAGCATTCAACAGAAATCCGAATTTGATACCGCCCTTTGTTCCGTCGAATACAAAAACAAACTTTCAAACCTATCTGCTCGGAATTAAAAAATCAGCGAAAGTTTCACAGAATATTCTAATGGAGAAGCTCATGAAGCGCGGCATCGCGACTCGCCGTGGCATTATGGCGATTCACCACGAAGCCTGCTACAGAAATAAACAGGCGAGGCTGCCCGTGACTGATCAGGTGAGTCAGCATACGATTGTAATCCCGCTTTATCCCGCCATGACCGCGCAAGACGTCCGGTATGTGATTAAAAATATTACCGAATTAGTAGGAAAATCTTAAGAATGTCATTCCCGTGAAGGCGGGAATCTAAAATTTAGATCCCCGATTAAAAATTTCGGGGATGACGTAGGCAGCGGGTCTACTTCAGCTCTTTTTTGGAGAGAATCTTCAGATTTTTATCAAACTCATACACAATCGGAATGGCCGTGCCGAGGTTGAGCGCGAGCACTTGTTCTTTAGTGAGCTTGTCTAACAGCATGACGATGGAGCGCAGACTGTTGCCGTGCGCAGCGACGATAATGTTTTTCCCTGCTTTAATGTCTGCCATGACTTTCGATTCAAAATAGGGAAGTGTCCGGGCTGCCGTATCTTTCAAGCTTTCACCGTTCGGCGGTGCGATATCGTAACTCCGGCGCCAAATATGGACTTGCTCGTCGCCGTATTTTTTCGCGGTCTCGGCTTTATTTAAACCCTGCAAGTCGCCGTACATGCGTTCGTTGAGTGCTTTGTCTTTCTCAATCGGAATATTTTCCTGTCCCGTCACTTTCAAAATTGAGTCAAGCGTATGCTGCGCGCGCTTCAAAGTGGAGGTGTAAGCCTTATCAAATTTGAAACCTTTCAGTCTTTCGCCGGCCCGTTTGGCTTCTTCGCGGCCTTTGTCGCTGAGTTCTACATCCACCCAGCCCGTAAATTTATTTTCCAAGTTCCATTGGCTTTCGCCGTGCCTGACCAATACGAGTGTCGCCATGATTCTCCTTAACTTTGTGAAGCTCGTATTATACAAAGCCATTTTTGATTTTCAACCGGCATTTGTGTATAATGAACGCCTATGAAAAAAGCCGCTTTCTTATTATTAAGCTTAATCATTGCGGGTTGTGCAAGCACTGTACCTCAAAAATCCCCCGAGCCGCAGGCTTCGGTTGCGGATACCATTTTAAAACTAAATGAAATCACAAAAACGCAAAAAGAAGCCGCTGAACAAGAGGCCAAAGAACAAAAAGGAGATGTTGTGAAAGTTAAAATCGAAACCACCCTGGGCGTGATTGAAGCGGATCTTTTCCACAAGGAAGTACCGAATACGGTTGATAATTTTGTGGAACTTGCTAAAAAAGGTTTTTATGACGGCATTATCTTTCATCGCGTGATTCCTAATTTCATGGTCCAGACGGGGGACCCGACCGGCACAGGCCGCGGCGGGCCGGGGTATCAATTTGAAGACGAATTCTCGAAGAAGCTCCGCCACGATAAGCCGGGTGTTTTGTCGATGGCAAATTCCGGACCTGACACAAACGGCAGCCAGTTTTTCATTACGGTTGTGCCGACACCATGGCTCGATGACCATCATTCTGTTTTTGGTGTGGTGACAAACGGCATGGATGTGGTTAATCAGATTGTTAATTCAAAGCGCGATTCACAGGACAAGCCGCTCACAAAGATTGCGATGACCAAAGTCACAGTAGTTGAGGAGTAATTAAATGATCGAAAGAGAAAAAGTAGTGGATGCCATTCAGCAAGTTTACGATCCGGAAATTCCGGTCAATGTCTATGATCTTGGTCTGATCTACAACATTGATATTGAAGATACGGTGATCAAAGTAAAAATGACTTTGACGACCCAAGGCTGCCCATCAGCTCAGCAAATTCCTGCGATGATCAAAGGCCGTCTGATGACGATTCCCGGCGTGACGGATGTCATGGTCGATGTGATCTGGGAACCGCAATGGAATCCATCGATGATCAGCGCCGAAGGTAAAAAGATTCTTCATCTAGGCGAAGACCCTGCGTAAAACGCTTTATGGAAACGCCCGAAGCGCTTTCTAAATTCCACAAAGCGCTTCATTTATTTAAAGAAAACAAGTTCGACGAAGCCGCAAAAGTCCTCGAAGATGTTCTCGCCAAAGATCCGAATGACCAAGACGCGCTCGAAGCGCTTGGCGTCATTTACGGAAAATTAGACCGTTTGGACGAAGCAGTTGAATTAATGAAGCGCCTGATCAAAATCAATCCCGACCACATCATGGCCCACACCAATTTGTCGCAATTCTATATGCTTAAAAAAATGATTCAGGAAGCGGAGGTTGAACAAGCGGAGTCGCGCCGTTTGTCGTGGAAAGCCGAGCTCAAGGCCAAGAAAATAAGCGATGCTGATATCCAGAAGATGAGCCTTGAAGACGAAAAAGAACAGGTCGAAGCTATTCTACGAAAAATAGAACAATATAAAAAAGTGATCGAGTTTGATCCGAAAGATGTGTTGGGCTATTTCACGCTCGGCTCTGCGTATTTGCAGGGAAAAAGATTTCAAGAAGCTGCCGACACTTTTAAAATAGCAGTTAAAGTTGGGCCCGATCATTCGCCGTCTTATTCCGCGTACGGCGAAGCGCTTGAAGCGTTGGGCTTGAAAGACGAAGCGATTAAAATTTACAAAGCCGGCGTTCCGGTCGCGGATAAAAAAGGCGACATCATTCCGCTTCGGAAAATGGAAAACCGTTTAAGACATTTAACAAAGTAGCCGTCATTGCGAGGTGCTTTGTTTGTTACCGAAGCAATCTCAGCTCGTCCGGAGCCGGGAACAGCTCTGAGATTGCTTCGACACTGATTAACGAGTCTCGCAATGACAAATTTATGAAACAGTTTCCTTTTATCTATCTCGCAAGCAAATCCCAAAGACGCCGAGAATTTTTTAAAGCAGCCGGAATCCCTTTTAAAGTAGTCTCCTCAAATTTCAAAGAGAAATTTTTTCCCGGCGGTGTCCGTCAAACTGTTATTAAAAACGCGATTGGAAAAGCCAAGTGCGCACAAGTTCATGCAAAATCTGGTGTCGTGCTCGGTGCGGACACGCTGGTTTATTCCAAAGGTAAATTGCTCGGAAAGCCGAAAAATAAGAGCGCAGCATTCCGGATGCTGAAGTCTCTCGCCGGGACGCGTCATTACGTTTATACCGGCATAGCGCTTTTTAATTTAGAAACCAAAAAATGGAAAAAAGCGTGTGTAAAAAGTACGATCGTGATGAAAAAAATGTCGGATGACCAAGTGAGGCATTATTTATCAAAGGTGAATCCGCTCGATAAGGCCGGCGCTTACGCGATTCAGGAACACGGCGACAAATTAATCAAAAGGATCGAAGGTTCTTACACCAATGTGGTGGGCCTTCCGATGGAAAAGTTGAAGGAATTATTAAAAACATTCTGTCATTGCGAGACGCGCTAATCGGTGTCGCGGCAATCTACGGTCCTGAGATTGCTTCGGTAACAAATATCGCACCTCGCAATGACCAAAGACGAGGAATCATGATCGATACAATCGGTACAGCCGCCGCGTTTTTAATGCCGTTTTTCAATATTCCGATGATTTATCGTCTTATTCATCGCAAGCGCTCCGACGATGTAAGTCTCGTCTGGATCGGCGGTGTTTGGATTTGCACCGTCTTGATGACACCCAAAGCACTCACATCGCCTGACATGGGTTTTAAACTTTTCGGCATCTCCAATATTCTTTTCTTTACGGTGAACACCTTTCTCGTTTTTTATTACCGCATAAAACCCGGCAAATGAAATCTGTTGATCTCATTATCTACGATTTAGACGGAACCCTGATTGATTCGCGCGAAGACATCGCCGAAGCCAGCAACAAAATGCTCGCGGAGCTTGGGCTTAAGAAAAAAACGGCGGATGAAATAGCCGAATGTGTCGGCCGTGGTGTTCAAAATTTGGTGCTGGGGCTTTTGGGTAAAGATCACGAAGATAAGTTTGATAAAGCCTTGAAGCTTGTTAAAAAACATTATGGCGATCATTTGCTCGACCACACCAAGCTCTATCCGGGCGTTTTAGACACGCTCGAACATTTCAAGCATAAGAAACAAGTTGTTATTACCAATAAGCCTGAGGGATTTTCGGTCAAAATTTTGGAAGGCCTCGGTGTGATGAAGTATTTTTCAATCGTGATCGGTGGAGATACGGTCCGTACCAAAAAACCTTCGCCCGAATCAGTTTTTAAAATTCTGGATGATCTAAAAATTTCTGCCGAGCGTGCGATCATCGTGGGCGACAGCTCCATCGATATCGAAACAGGCAAGAACGCGAAAGTCCCCGTCTGCGCCGTCACCTACGGTTTCGGCCGGCTCGATGAAATCCAAAAATTAAAGCCTGATTTCATAACTGATCAGCTAAACTCTCTCCCCAAAATTATCATATAACTATGACTAGTTAGTAATAGTTATTTTGTTATATACGATTAAAATTACCTAAAATTTGACTTTTTAATTAAATAGTGGATACTTATATTAAGAACATTTATAAACATTTTAGTTATAAAAGGGTGTTTGATTATGAAAAAGCTAATAGCTTTAATCGTAATCGCAGCCCTCGTGACAACTGAGAGTTCCGGCAGCCTCCCGATTGATCGGGGCGCAACGATTTCAAAAACTCGGCAGTTTCATTTGACCCCGCGTCTGCTAAAAAACTTGCTTTCATATACTCACGCTTATCTTCTTCTAAATGATCAAAATAGAAATCATAAAACCCATCTCTCTCAGCGCTCTGAGCTTCGGGTCAGCACGGTTGATAAGAATGTACCGAGAAGCCATAAAAGAAAAATAGAAAGAATCCCATTCTATCGATTTCTATCAGATTGGAATTCACTGAAAGCTTCAGTGGTGATCATGATCGGAGCTTTATTTTTTGTATTTGCCTCAAGTATCGGCGGCTTCATTATGCTGGATCAATTAAAAAGCGGTTTTTACGCTGCCTCTCTCTACACAGGACTTATTATGATGATTTTAACAGCAAGCACTTTTTCAATAGGCGAAATTGTGGTGTTGCAGTGCTTAATGCTTTTTAGAAAATCCGATCCTGAAACTTCTCCGGTACTTATTCGTGATGAGGATTTACCATCAGTTACCGTTCAAATCCCAGTCCGAAATGAGCCGATCGAAATCGTTGCTACGACAATTCAATCTGTGATGAGTTTGGATTATCCAAAGAGCAAACTTAAAATTCAAATCATTGATAATAGCGAAACGATGCTGCCTATTACGGTTGCTTATGACGCAGAAAACGATTATGGGCCCTATAAGATTACAAATGGATATGATCAACTAAAAAGTTACTTTCAATCACCGGAAATCCGTGATTATCTGGCTAGGCATGGCCCGGAATCAATTGTTTTAATTCACCGTGATAGCCGCGCCGGCGGCAAAGCAGGTAACCTGAATTTAGGAATCCGCCAGACAACTAGTCCCTATATTTTCCAATTAGATTCTGATTCCGCAGTCAAGCAAGAAGCATTGCGTTTAATGATTTCAGATTTTATTCATCATGAAAAAAATCGGAGGCCGGGCGAACCGCGGCTGGCCTATATTCAATCAGCATTGGAAACCAATAATAAAGATGAAAGTTTGCTTGCAAAGGTGGTGGGAGTTCTGGAAGAAATCTTTGAGGAAATGATAGAGCCAATCCGGAAGCATTACCGGTTTAATTCAAGCGGCGGGCATCATATTGTGATGCGCCGCGAGGCTATTGATGATGTGGGCGGCCATCCGGAAGATATTGGTGTTGGTGAAGATGGCGACCTTGCCATAGAAATCAACAGTCGTGCGGATATCAATGGAGAGCGAAAATGGTTTGGCAAGCGTGTCGATTATATCCGGATGGCGGAGAGCGTTCCGGAAACATGGAAAGCATTTAAGACACAACGATGGCGCTGGGTGTTTGGTTCTTCGCGCGTATTCATCAAACAATTTTCGAATATTTGGAGCTCTCCAATGAAATGGAACGAAAAATATACCGCGCTTTTTGATTTGAGCATGTTCTATCAATCGCTCCTCATTATTATTTCAACCTTTTTAACTCCCATTGTTTTATTGCCCGCTATCGTGACCGGTAAAGCTGAATTTCCACAGGAACTTTCCGCTGTCATTATGGTTTCTTGGTTCAGCGGTTACGGTTTAACCTTTTTAATGGCATTAAAATATTTAGCCCGCGAACGCGAAAAGTCCGCCGTCCATGCAGTGACCATGTTTCTTGCCGGTGCTTCACTATTTTTTGCGCTGATCCCAACCATTGCGAGCGGCACTATTCAAGCGTTATACAGAAAGAATACGCAATTTAAGGTGACTGCAAAGGCATCTGAGAAACCAACTTCGTTTTTAAGTATTCTCGCGGATAATCGATTCGAAGTCTTGCTGGGGATTTATTATCTCGCGTTTATTCCGTTTATTCCCGTTGCATTCGGTTACACAATTCCGGCTTTAATGATTGGCCTCAGCTTAATTCTTTGGCCGCTTCATTTAAAAATACACGCGATTTATCAGGTGTCTGTGAAAGCAATGAAAACAGTGGTAACTAAGGTAAAATTCTCAATTAGCAATGAGTCTGAGAAGAACGTTAAGCCAAAAATGCTGTGGGTTTACGGCGGAATTATTACGCTCACTGCGGTCTTTCTTCGTTTCTACAATTTAAAATATTTAGGGCCCTGGATGGATGAGTCTAACTATATTGACGCCGGCCGCGATATTTTCTCGCCTGATAGAAACTGGGGATGGATTAACGGATGGAAATACGCTTTTCCACCATTGGCGGCGTTCGGCACCTGGCTTTTTTCCTCTTTTGTCGGCGCGCGTGTAATGACCGCAGTTTTTGGAACTCTGACATTAATGTTAACTTATTTGTCAGCTCGCTGGACGATATTTAATTTCTTTAAATCAGATCATAAAACGACTAACGAAAAAAGATCTTTATGGACGTTGGCCGCGCTTGCCACAGCCAGTCCGCTGATTTATGTCAGCCGGCTTGCTGTTTATGATTCACTTGCTTACTTCTTCTTTTCCTTGTCTCTTTATTCAATCCAGCGCGCAACAGTACACCAGAAAAAGTCAGCGCTGTATGTTGTTTCGGCCGTCGCTTTAAGTGCGGCAGTTGTTTCTAAATATGTGACGATTTTAATGATTCCGTTTATGGTGAGTTACGCGCTGTTAGTGTCTCAAAATAGCAAAACATGGTTACGAAAATTTATTTTCCCATTAAGCTTAATTTTGGGCGGATTTTTTATTATCAACTTTAATGAATTCAGCGCGGGGGTTAGTCTAACCGGAAAAGGATACTGGGTTAATAGAAATCTCCTGGGAGTTTTGACCGAAGCATTTTACATCATTGGTGTATACATTCCATTTTTCTTAATTGGATTATGGAAAATTCCGAGAGAGAAAAAAAGTTGGGCTTATTGGCTGTTGGGTGGTTCTATCGTCATTATTCTTTACCATATCTACGACCGGCACATTATGGCGTTGCTTAAAGGATTGAGTTTGTTCTTGATCATTTCGGCGCCTTTAATCGGAATCGGCATAGCGGAATTGGTGTCGCTTAGGTGGGTCAGGCCATGGACTGGCCGTTTTATCAAGTTGGCGGCATCCGTTTCTTTATTTTTTGGCGGATATATGTTTCAAGCCAAAAACATGACATCCTGGGAAGATCAATATGTGCCAATAGAAGCGGTTAAGAAAGCTGCTTCCGGCATTTCACATCCTTCTATTTTTACAACCAGAGCCCATGATTTATTGCTTTTCGCGCCGGAATTGGCAGATTCAATTAATCAAACAAAAGATTTTTCGGCTGTCCCAGAACGTCTTAAACCTTACATACAAACACGGTTTATTGTGCCTGCCGAAGAAGTAGTCATTAAGATCCTGAAAGGTGAATATGACATTGTTTACATTACACCGGAATATTGGCAGGGCTGGGACCCGTCTTCTAAGAAATTTTGCCAGAATATACGCGACGCACTCTATAAAAAAGGATACGTTTTAATTTCCTACGATGGCTTGCCTCGGAGCACATCGATAGGAGAAACCAAAAAACCTAGCGATTCACATGTTTTTGTACATCCAAAACATGCTCAATCATCCGAAATCCAAACCATTCTTGCATCTCTAACACCGATTGAAAAACGAGAGCAGCAGTTAATCGAAGCATTTCAAACAGTTGATAGCATGCAGACTTTCATTAACAAACAAGTACGGCAGCAAGGCTATAAAATTGCGGACGGAGCAAATAGCCAAGGGTGGCTTTCGGGCATAACGTCTGCGTATATTAATAGCGTATTTTCTATCACGCATTTCGAAGAAGAATTTAATTCAGAAAATCTTGCCAAACTTATGCGCAGCGGAATTTTGATAAAACTCGATGATTCCAAAATGGCGCAAACTGAAGTAATCCCACAGAAAAGTTTTGGAACAGACCCCGATTTAATAAAAACTGAGATGCAGGACGAAAACATTGTGCGTTTGTCCGATTCAGACATAGAAGTTTTAGAAAGGTTCAACCGATTATTTGACCGATTGGATACCTATCAGGAAATATCAGAACAAAAAGTGGCAGACGCAAAACCGGCCACAGCCGACAAGCCAGCTTTGAAACATGAGCAGCAAGTAGAATATGAGCAGTCACTGCAAGATATAAAATTGATCACGCGCTTTGTTCGAGGGCATCTTCAGGCGCAGAATTATCACGTGCTTGTATCCGGAGAAGGCTGGTTGAGCGGTTTTGCAACCTGGTATGCGGAACATAAACCGTCCTATGAACATTTGACGAATGAACTGAATAAAGAAAATCTTGAGCGATTGGTTGTTGCTAATGTGCTTATGCACGGAGAAATTCCATTCGTTCAAAATTCACCTGAACAAACACCAACAGACCCGGAATATCTCAAAGCACTTTCTGATTCAAGCGGCGCTGAAATGAAGCGCAGCGTGTTGGCTCATCTTCAATCTGCCGGCTACGCACCGGATCCTGCGAAAGGTGTGAATTGGCTGAATGGTTTTGTTGGTTGGTATGTTTCGAACCAGCCGGCGCGCTCATTTAAAGACGAATTAACGCCTGAGCGGCTCGCGGAACTTGAAGCCAAAGAAGGTGTCTTGGTCGCAATTGCTGAACTCAAAGAGAAAGATCGCGCGATTCAAGCTTACAAAGACGCTCTCTATAGCGTGTCCGATACGGAAGATTTTGTGCTGCAATATCTAAAGAAAAGAAATTACGCTATCAATCCAGCTGATCAAGAAGGCTGGCTGCTTGGTTTAAGCCGGTGGTATGTGCGGGCTCGCCCATCTCACGAACATTTCGAAAGAGAGTTTAGCGCCGGCGGGCTTGCTAAATTACAGAAGGAAGGCCGGATTATTCTGCTGGACACCAAAGATAATCGTGATCAAGCGCTGGTCTATTATGATTCTTTAGAAAATCATTTATTTATGTCAACATTTATAGAAACGTATCTGGCATCACGCGGCTATGAAATTAATTTAGATAGTTCGGTGCCTGCCAGTTCTAGTGATATTGCGATTTCTTTCTTGAAAAATGGGTTGGATGGAGCGGTGCAAGCGTCGCGTGTCATGACAGGGGAAGAATGGCTTAATGAAAGGGCGGTGTTCTATGCGGAACACAAACCGGTTTTTGAACGTTTTGAAAGAGAGTTCGCAGGGCATCGATTACGTGTTCTTGATGAAAAAGGGTATTTAAAAAAGAAAAAGAAATCAACAAACCGTTCAGAGCTTCGCCGCTTAATGCAGAACGTTGTGAATCTCGAAGCGATTAAAGGAATTGATCGAGTTCTTTCAGAGGTAAATTTGTTTGAATTTGACCTTATAGCAAAGTCTGGACCTGAGTTGCGAGGCATGAAAGTATTTTCAAGGCGGTCCTTTTTTGATGAAGAAAGCAATTTAGTGGTAGCAGCACCCCGCATTGCAGCAAGGCACGGAAGTGTGATGGCTGTGGTTTCCAGTCGCGCAGAGTTGCGTGCTATTCAAAAAATAAACGAAACTATTCCATCGGCTAGTCAAATCATCCCTGTTAAGTCATTCCAGGAAGCAAAAAAGAGAGCCGAGTTGCGCCACCTTCCTTTAATAGCGGTTGGTATTGATCAAGATCTTACCTATTTTCAATCCCTCGAAGAACAGGGAATTTTGAATCGCTTTGTTATTTTAAGCAAAGGTACAATCGAGGCATTGCTAAGAGGTCTGGAATCTATTGCTGCACAGTTTCAGGCATTTCTCAAACTGGCGTATGCTGCGTAAATTAATTTCCTAATCGCGATGTTACAACCTCAGCTGCCTTTCGGCGTCTACAATGTCGCGGTTGATGAGATTGAAAGCGGATTTGGCGGTGGCGATTAAGCGGTCTGAAGCGTGCGGCGCGTTCCACACTTCGCGTAAAAGCTGAATGACCATCCGGAAATAGCGAATCACCTCGCCTTCATCGAGCGGGCTTGCGCGCATGATGTCATCAAAACTCTCCTTTTGAATCCACTTTTCCACAATCGGCGCGAAATGAAAGTAAGGCTGTTTCGTCAAAGGCGCCACACGATGTTTCATTTCGAGTTTGTGAATCCGGCGAAGGAAACTTTCCACATTGTGATTTAAATTCCGGTATTTCTTCGGCATGTCATCAAGCTGAATATTTTTGCGCGGCTCAAACACAAGCGCCGAGAGAACAATCGCGAGGCCGGTCGGGTCCTGCGCGTCCAAAAGTCCTTGATCGTGCATTTCTGAGAGTAAAAGCTCATAACCGTAAAGACACGACGCAAAATCGCCTTTGAGAGTGAGCCCTTCGTCATTCAAATAATCCATCTCGCCGAGCAAAAATACTTTTCGTTCTAAAAGGTCCGCCGCTTTTTCGCGCCCTTTTTTGGAGGCTTGATAGTGGTGCAGTGTTTTTGGATAAATATCGAGAAGCTTACGGCCGTGTTCGGCGTAAAGATTCAAAACCGTAGCGTAGGTCGCGTTAAATTGGCTGTTGATGGGCTCCGGCTTTCCCTGAATGATCCGGACAATTTCCTGAAACTGGACTTGATGGGGATTGACGCGCGAATACACAAAGCCTTCGTGGTCCATGCCGCGCCGCCCGGCGCGTCCGGCCATTTGATAAAAGTCGCGCGTGCGCAAATTCGCGAAATGCGTTCCGTAGAATTTGCGAAGTTCGTCAAACACGACCGACCGGGCCGGCATATTGATCCCGAGCGCGAAAGTTTCGGTGGTGAAAATCATTTTGAGGAGCTTGCTCGTAAAAAGCTGTTCAATGACTTCTTTCAAAGTCGGGAGCATGCCGGCATGGTGAAACCCGATCCCGCGTTCAATGAGTCCGCGCATGTCCATCGCCGATTGTTCATCACCAATTCCAAATTTGATGCACAAATCATCATACAGTTTCGTTGCTCTTGAGCGTTCTTCTTCATTCAAAAAGTCAAAATGTGCTTCGTGCGCGAGTTCTTCCGTGCGGCGGCGTCCGAATGCGAAGAAAATACAGGGAAGCCGGTTTTCGGCTTTGAGATGCGCGATTAATTTATCAATCCGGTTCGGCATTGCGCGCGGATGATTGAAATTACGATTGTGGTGGCCGCGCTGGCGCCGTCTGAATGCGTGACGTCCGCCGAATTGTGACCAATCGTCGCGGTTCATGTAACCTTGCTCGCGTAATTTCTTCTGGCTGTTTAAAATTTGCCCCTGACATTGAAACAAATGAATCAGGGGAACGGGGCGATGCGTTTCGGTGATGATTTCGATCGGGCGATTCAAAACAGTTTTGATCCAATTCGTGATTTCATCAATATTGGGAACGGTGGCGCTTAGGCACAAAAGTTCCAAATGCGGCGGCGAGAACATAATCGCTTCTTCCCAAACGGTGCCGCGCTCCCAATCGTCTAAATAATGGACCTCATCAAAAATTACCCATTTCGTGTTTTGAAGCCGATCGGCTTTCACTTTGCCTTCGCCTTTTCCGTGTGCGCGGTCAGAAGTCGGGGAGAGGGAAGTTTCAAACAAAGTGTTGCGGTAAATCTCGGTGGTCATTATCAGGATCGGCGCGTCGGGATTGATCGACACATCGCCCGTCAAAATTCCAATTTTATCGCCATAATTTTTTTTGAAGTCGCGGTATTTTTGATTGCTGAGGGCTTTAATCGGAGCGGTATAAATCGCGCCCTCATTTCGGGAAAGGGCTTGTTCAATAGCATATTCGGCAATTACCGTCTTACCGGCGCCGGTGGGAGCAGAGACGATCAAAGAGCGTCTTTGATCGATTGTCGCGATCGCTTTTTTCTGAAATTCATCGTAGATCATGGTTGGTTCCTGGGGGACGGTCCCGCAGGGGACAGGCCTTATCCTTATAATTCGATAATTTATGTGCCATTAGGCTAGTCCCCAAAACGCTTGATTCCATCCTATTTATGAGTAAGATGAGTCCTCCATGACAACACAGGAAACCGCAGTATCTCTCAAAAGACTAATCGAAGCCGGCGATCCATTGATTTTATGGTTTGATGACGGCACGACTTATTATATTACCGTTGATCCCGCCAAAGCACACAGCATTCATTGCGGCCGCCCGATTCCTTTGAAAGACTTAGTCGGCAAATCCTACGGCAGCTGGATCGAATTTGAGCCTTCAAACGTTAAAGCGCTTTTGCTCGAGCCGACAATCGAGGATTTTATCATGAAAGCACGGCGCGAAAGCGGAATTATTTATCCTAAAGACGCCGCGGTTCTGATGATGCATTGCGGAATCCGTTCCGGCAGCCGGGTTATTGAGGTCGGTGTCGGATCCGGCGCGCTCACACTTGCGTTGACGTCGCAAGTCGCTCCAAATGGAAAAGTGTATAGCTATGATATCCGCGAAGATTTTATGAAGCTTGCCGCCGCGAATTTGAAAAAGGCAAAGCTCGCGGACTATGTCACATTTAAAACCAGGACAGGGCACGAACCGTTTGAAGATGAGGGTGTTGATGCGATTGTGCTGGATGTTCCTGAACCCTGGCACGAAGCTGAAAATGCTAAAAAAGCGCTTCGTCCGGGCGGACGTCTCGCGAGTTTGAATCCCACCTACAATCAAATTGAAACGATGGCCGGCGCTTTGGAGCGTTTTGGATTTATCATGATCGAGGCGCAGGAAGTTTTAGTGCGCGGGATATTGGCAAGGCCCGGAAAAACGCGGCCGGAACAGCGGATGGTGTCGCATACAGAATTCATGCTGTTTGCCGTTCGCCCCGAGTGAGATAATAATTGACTTTGAAAAGTGCTGCTGTATTATACAAATGGTTTCATTATTTTTGAAATTTTAAAACTTAAACCCTCAACTTTCTGCAAGGAGAATTCAACATGAAGTTCGATCATTCCATCCGCACTATCGTTGTTGTCGGCTTTATTGCTATGATTGCTACGACCGGCTGTGTTTCCAAGAAAAAATACAATCGTGATGTTAATACATTACAATCTCAGGTTACGACATTGTCTAACGAAGTTGCGAGGCTTGATGCACAAAGCCAGCCGCGCCCGTCTTTTTTTGGCTCCAAACCAACTTCAGGATCAAAGGGTTCTTCTGTGATGTACCGCACACCTTCCGGCTTTGAACTTCCCGCAGCTGATATTCAGCGTGCTCTCAAGGCTGCCGGCTATTTTGACGGCGCCATTGATGGCGAAATTGGTTCCGGAAGCCGTGAAGCAATTCGCAGGTTTCAGCAGGATAGCGGCTTGCATGCGGATGGCGTGGTTGGCAAGAAAACCTGGGATAAATTAAAAGAGCATTTGCCTGCCGGCTCATCTTATATTAAGTAAGTATTTATTTTAGCTTCGATCTTTCACAAAATGCCGAGTTTGCTTAAGCAGCTCGGCATTTTGTTCTACATCTGGTGAAATTTCACACCCTATCTTCTTGTAAGTATTTGTATCTAAATAACTTATAACAAATCAAATTGTATTAAGTGCCGTTCAATGCTAGTATTTTAATAAATATGCAAATAACAAACCCTGGCTAACCTTATGGTTCCTATCACAGACGATTTTGATTTACTGCATGATGTCGCGCCCGGCAGGCACTTCTATCAATTCTATAAATCTGAAGAAGATCTTATTAAAGCGCTGCTGCCTTTTTGGCAGGCCGGAATTGATAAAGGTAATTTCTGTTTTTGGGCAGTGCCTGATTTTATGACAGTCAAAAAGGCCCGCGAAATTCTTTCAGGTGAGCTCCACAATTTTCATAATCACTCGCTTGCCGGCGGTTTTGAGCTGGTTCCGCACATTGCCTGGTACGGTGACGGCAATACGTTTGATGGTGATGCGGTATTGGAAAAATATCAGAAAAAAGTCTCAGAGGCTCTTCAGAAGGGATTTAAAACAATCCGTATTTCCGGAGATGGCAGCGGATTCAAGCCGCATCTTTGGCCCAAGCTTCGGGAATATGAACGGAAAGGCCACTCCACGATTCATCAGTTTCCATGCATCGGGCTTTGCTCCTATCCTATCCACAAGCTCGGCCTCCAAGAGACCAAGGATGTGCTCGAAAATCATCACGCTGTTTTAGTCGCTAAAGTTTAACCACTTCATTGCCCTCCCCGTGAAGGCTGGAATCTGACATTTAGATCTCCGCTTACAGAGTGCGAGGATGACATTTTATCAGAGCTATCTCGCCACGGCAGGTAAAGTATCTTTTACCTTGAAATTTATCTCCATAGACGATAACTTGTCAGTATGCAAAATCTGATAAAAAGAGTCTTTATCATTTTCTTAGTCTTACTTCAATTTGGTTCGACCGTACCGCGCGAAATGCCGCTTTTACGTTCCTCCATTCCGTTTCCGGACAGCATTTCAGAACCCTTTTATGTGAAAGTTGCTATTTTACGCGATCAAAACAGCTTCAGTCTCTCCACTCCTTTTCCTTATACAATTTCAAAAATACCGTCATTTTTGATGATTGGCCGCGGAAACTCGATGCAGGATGCGCTGGTAAAACCCGTTGCGGGAGGAATTGAAATCGGCTCTAAATTTTACGCCGGATCACACATTCGAATCTCAACCGATCAGGGATATTTTAAAATCAATCAAAACCGAGAGTACCGGAATCATCTTCATATTGTGCGCGATCAAAGCGGGAAGCTTATGGTGATCAATGAGGTAGATATCGAAAGTTATGTCAAAGGTGTCTTACCCTGGGAAGCAAATCCTGACTGGTCTCAGGAGGCATTAAAAGCGCACGCGGTTGTTTCAAGAACGTACGCGCTCTTTCGCTCGCTTGACAAACAAAAAGATTTATATTTTTTGGAAGCTGACGTGATGAGCCAGGTTTATAAGGGAAAAAGTTCGGAGAAGGCCAGCACCAATACCGCTGTGGATGCAACTCGCGGAGAAGTGTTGATATTCCGCGGTGAAATATTCCCGGCATTTTTTCATGCTTGCTGCGGCGGGCATACCACTCGGGCTAATTTTGTCTGGCGTATTCAGCCAAACAGCGTTTTGGAAGGAACGCCGTGCCCTTATTGCGTGGGAACCAAGCATTATCACTGGCAAAGCACAATTTCTTTAAAAGATGTTGAGTCTAAAATTGCCGCGCGGGGCTATACCATGAGTCCGATCTCTCATATTCAATTTGATGATTACGATGATTCGGGCCGCGCCAGAACCGCCATTATTACGCACGCGAAAGGAACTTTAAAACTTTTAGCCAATGATTTCCGTCTTTTTGTGGGCCCGGAGGTTATTCGCAGCACCAAAGCCAAACTGTCCGTTCACAACGGTGCGATTGATTTGGAAGGCTACGGCTGGGGGCATGGTGTCGGATTTTGCCAATGGGGTGCCAAAAATTTGTCTGATTTCGGGAAATTGTATCAAGAAATTATAAAATTTTATTATCCGGGGAGTTCTGTCAAAAGAATGTATAAATCAGACGGCCTGGTTTCTATGGCAGAGAAGGGAATTGATAAATTGTCGGAATTACTAGACCTGTAGGCGAGGGCCATGTGTGTTGTCGCCCGCCCTTGCAAAAAGCGGCAAGGACTGGCGCAGACTTTTATGAACAAACAATTGGGAAATTAATAGGAAGTCTGCGCCCGACAAGAATTGAACTTGTAACCTTCAGCTCCGGAGGCTGACGCTCTATCCAATTGAGCTACGGGCGCGTTATGAGTAGCGGATAGCGTACAGCGTATAGAAAAAAATCAAAAAAATCGACCAAAAAATGTTTTATTTATGAAACACATTTCTTTCCTATATGCTATCCGCTAAACGCTATCCGCTAAAATTAAGTGATTTTGACTACGACTTGCCGAAAGAACTGATCGCTCAAGAGGCAAATCCCAAACGATCCGGAGCGCGTTTGTTGGTTTTCCATCGTGAAAATAAAGAAATCGACCACTGTTATTT